>Ga0326727_10003812_pt1 | contig 47157 bp, 31 predicted proteins | sample MB2enrmetagenome_FD_207643 | JGI IMG/M metagenome (GOLD analysis project Ga0326727, IMG submission 207643) | Lab enriched peat soil microbial communities from McLean, Ithaca, NY, United States - MB29MY | ecosystem: Environmental > Terrestrial > Soil > Wetlands > Peat | place: USA: New York... | reverse complement strand
CGCGTATGCAAATCACAGCCTATAATGATCATGTCTCGGCTCCTCCTCGCTGAGAGTTGCTGGTTTACTCACAACCCAGTCTACTCTCCCCGTCCAGGAGCCGACGACCTTATGCCATCATACGTCCCGACGGTTTTTGTCGCGATTATGCGACGAGCGGGGTCGGAGCGCAGACATGCCAAAATACGGCACGTCTGCGCCACCTGGCGGTTCGCTTCTTGAGCTCTTGCAGGAGGCGGCTGGTGCTCTCCGCCGGCTCAGGCTTGATCAGGAAGTGAAAGTGTTCCGGCATCAGGACCCAACCGATCAGCAGAAAGCCCAACTCTTGCCGGTATTCCCGGAGAACCTCGACGAACATGAGGCGGAGGCGGTAACTGTCAAAGAGCACAGTCAAAGAGCTTCAAGCGACGATACACACTGGAAGTGATAAACTGCAACTGGCCTGGTGCGAAATAGCGTCGGGAGACAGACATGGCAAAGGCAGTATACCGCGGCGGGAGCTAAAACGCAGAGCTCCGCTCTGCGCCAGCCGGCGCTTATGTACTTGACAAACCTAGTCCTTGATTAGCTTGACGGACTGTCCTTTGTCGAGATGAATTGCGGCCACCTGCCGACCTACTTCGTTTGAGCTTTTAGCCTTTTCATATATGTAAACGAACTCCTGGTTTTGGACCATTGAGTCACCTTCATACTCTTGCAATGGCTTTACCCTGTCCAGGTGAAATAGACCATATTTTGCCATTTCAATCTCCTCTCCGTTTTCGATTCTTTTTGCTTGGCTTCGGCTCCGGCTTCACTTTGAGCACGTCCGATATGACTTCCTCAAACGGCAGCGGAATCCGAAGCGGGCCTTCGCGCCTCGGCTTCCGTTTCTTAGCAGTCATATAACTCGCCTCCGCCAGGGTCTCTTTTCCTTGACGAATTTCGGCCACTCGGAGAATTTTACTCCTGTATTCCGCCATTGAACACATTGCCCGAGAAAATTCTTTAGCCCACGAATGGTGGACTCTAGCTCAACGATTTTCAATTTAATGTCACGGATTATCAAATCCCAATCAGGGTCACTCACCACCACCTTGCCGTGTGCAATATTTAGTATAACATGTTGTACTTGCTTTTGTACTCTCTTTTGTGCCATACTTAGTCTCCTTAGGGGGATTTATGAACCAAGCTTCTTACAAGTCGATGCTTTCCACTTTCCAAAGTGAACTATCAAGGTTTGAACAAGAGCGAGCGAACCTCGACCTAAAGATCGACTTCCTGCGAGCAATCGTCAGAGGACTGGAAGGTCTATCAGGGGAAGAAATCAAGAAGCTGGAACCGCTAAACGACTTCGGACTCACGGACGCTTGCCGTGAGGTTTTGAAATCTGATTTCAATTTCATGGGGGCAATGGAAGTGAGAGATGCGCTGGTCGAAAGAGGATTCGTCCTCGACCATTACAAAAATCCACTGGCGTCAATTCACATCACTCTTCGGCGTCTCGCCGAGTCCGGCGAATTGGAGAGCAAAAGCGAACAGGGCAAAACTCTGTATCGGTGGAAGCCGCATAGATTTCCAAGGTCAAGTTTTGGCGAGGCCCTTCGACGGAGACGAATCGAAGCTGAGAGAAAGTCGTCTATAAGGTAAATCAGAGAGGAAGAATTGTGCGGGAGGTGCGGGCGTGGTGGAACTGGCAAACACGTCGGTCTTGGCAACCGATGGCCGTGCCCTAGCTGGGGCGAGACGGCTTTACGGGTTCGAGTCCCGTCGCCCGCACCATACATGCATACTCGCTGGCTGCCTATAAGTCAATCGCTTACCTTCCGCGCCTTGAATCGCCAAAGCTGTGCGCTCACCATCTGGTACGCCCCTGGGGTTATAGCGGAAGTCGAATTCCGTAAGGTAACGCGGTAAGTGATGCTTGCTCCAATGGTGGTAGATGCCCGTAACCCCACGCTTCAAAATGCTGAAGAAATTCTCCGCTCTGTTCGTATGAATGAGCCGACCTCTGCCCTTGCGAACGTATTTTCCCGCGCTGTGGTCGATCACGTCATGAGAAGCAAAACGCTTCCTGACAAAACCATATGACTTGAAATCGTCGGTCATGATATTCGCACTAGGTCTAATGTTCCCGGTCATAACTCCCCGAAGGTTGTTCGATGTCACGCGGTCAACCTGGAAAGAGCGAACACGGCCTTTCCGTTCAACAAGCGGAGAAAAAGGCGTCAGGTACCTTTTCGCTCGAGACCACGCCGTACCTGAATCATGTCGTGGTGGCCGTATGGAGCGTGGCCTTACCACGGAATGGCTGGCCGAGAGATCACCGACTCGACCGCGGATCGTGCACGTACTGCGTCATTAAGGCGAACTGGTCGGGGCTGAATCCGTGAGCCGCAAACGGCTGAAATGTGGACGGCGTGACTCGGCGTGCTGCGGCCGAGGCGAGATCACGCGCGCGACCTTCAACTTTGGCGACCGAGCCGTGACATCTCTTGTGTTTCCTTCCACTTCCGCAAGGGCAGGGATCATTTCTTCCGATTTTCCGCGCTGTGTGATCCTTTAAGAAACTGGTGTAACGCAGATTCCCGATCATCTCTGAGCGTCCCGTTACCGCGATTGCCAATGAACTCGGGCCGTGCACATTTGGATCGCCGCCGAAATCTACGCCGCCATAAACCTCAAATCGCCACAGAGTCAGTTCAGGGTATTGCGCACCTTGTGCGCCCTCGTACCTGAACGTGCCTTCGCCCAGGTCACCCGAAACGTGCACCTTGCCAGAGGCAAGCATGCGCGCAAATCCTTCCTCGGCCTCGTTGCTGAAGACTGATGCAATCGCCGAGTGGCCATCGCCTAGCCGGATCCCGAAATGCCGCCATGCCAATGCCTTCGCGACCATTGCGAAAAGCTCTTCCAGCGGCTTGTGGTCCAAGGGAATTGAGGTGCCGCCGCTCCGTTCATATCCCCTCTGCAACTTCCGAAAGAGCTTGGCGTTTTTGGCCAATCGCGCAGGCACGAAGTTTTGCACAATTTCGCGCGCATCCGCGTTTTTGCCCCCGAACGGAAGGACGGCCATCAAGTAACCCTCGAGTTCAGATTTCCGATTATTGCAGCGGCCACATGCCGGAACCTGCGGCAGATTTCCGCGCCGCTCCACTAGAAAGAACTTCTTCCCCAGCGCGTGATCGGAAGTATCCGCTTCCGCCCCACAATAGACACATTGCTGACCGTGGAATTTGTGCCTCATAAGAGCCCTCAATCAACCATTTTACCAGTGTTCCGGCAGATCGGCACATATCGTTCGGCAGTGCATTGGCGAAGCCCCCTTAGGGAGGAGGGAAAAGGTCTCCCAGGGGGGAAAAGGTGTCGTGGATGAAAAAGGTGTCAGGGATGAAAAAGTTGTCAGGTACCTTTTTTCTAGCTAGATTAGGTGCCAGAGTTGGAGGCGTTTATGAAAAGGCCCGTCGCGGCGGAATCTGGCCGGCTGGTGCATCTCTGAAACGGTGATGCCGTGTCAAGGGGAATTTGGTTTATTTTTCTTTACCCTTGACAGGTCTCCGCGCACACCTCCAAGATGTCCTCAGCCGGTGAAGCGGAGGCGGGCTCTGCTGGCGAGCAACCCGCTGAGGAATAACCGGTCGGAGGCTCCTCGTAAGGACCCCAGGGGGCGATGAAACTGTCGCCCCCGCTCCCGTCTTTACGATAGCTTCCCCATGCCTGAGAAAACGCGCCGCACCCTCGCGGTTGACGCCCCTTCCGAGCTACAATCGTCAGTTCTCCGCGGCCCTCCTCCTGTAGTAGTAATACGTAACAAGATATTTCGTAATCATATAACGTAGAGGATTAGCGCGGTAGCCGAGGGAAGGCTGACCTCGGCCACCGCGCCTCCCGGCCGTCGAGAAGATTCTCGATCGGCCTTTTTGAAACTCGGAGCCCAGGACGTGGGCTCTGCCCTGTCACTGCGAACTGTGGCCGGTGCGCCAGTTCCAGTCATCTCTGCAGGATCACTCTGACCACCCGTCAGAGGCCCCAGGTTGTTGTTCGGGAGCCGTTCCTTATCAGAGCGCGGGCTTGGTGTCCCCAGCGCCAGCTCAGGCTTACGGCTCCAGCTTGCCGGACCTCCGGCCCCAACGTTCGGCCTGGAAAGGTTCTCCGTGTTTCAAAACTCCATAGACGCAGCGGGCGATCGAGCAGGCCACCGCGGTCTTGGCCACATTGGGCCGCTTGCGGCGACGCAGGCTCCAGTAGCGGCGACCCAGCGGGCCCCGGCTGCGGGTGACGCAGTTGGCCGCGGTGATCAAGGCCCAGCGCAACCAGGCGGAGCCCTGCCGGGTGATGGGACCCCGCAGGGAGACGTCGCCGCTCTGGTACAAACGCGAAACCATACCCGTGGCGTTCACCAGCGCATCCGCCGAGGGGAAACGCTGCAGGGTGCCGATCTCGCCCCAAATCACCGCCGACAGGATGTGCCCAATGCCCGGAATCGTGGCCAGTCGCCGGATCTCGGGAAATTGCACGGCGAAGGCCTGCAGATTCTTCTCGCTCGTTTCCCGCTCCCTGGAGAGAAAATCATACAGGCGAAAGGTCTGCTCAAAACACTGCTGCACCGGCTCGGGCAACTTCTGTTGCCGGATCCACTCCCGCCCCGCGCCACTGATAATGCTAGCCGGGGGTCGCAGTCCGTGCATTTGCAGCAGACTGCTTAAACGATTTTTCGTCAGCGTCCGCAGCCGCGCGATACGACACCGCTGCCGCGCCAGCATCCGCAACTGCCGGATGGGGGCGGGCGGAAACCAAGCCTCCGGCAGTGGGTCCGCCGCGTTGGCCCCCAGCTTCCTGGCCAACTTGCGCGCGTCCAGCCGATCCGATTTCTGCTTGCGCAGGCTGTCCACCCCCGCCGTGTGCACCCAATGCGCACGCTTTCGCCAGCCGGCTTCCTCCATCACGCTCATGGCAAAATACCCGCTCGTCGAAACCTCCAAAGCAATCTCCGCCTGGGGCGGAAGCTCCGCCAGCCGCTTCAGCCAGGCTTCTCGCGTGCATTCGATCGGCTCCAGCATCTTCACCTTTCCGTCTTCTTCCATCCTCGCAAATACACAGCGCCCCTTGTGGACGTCCGCTCCAATCGCTATCGTGGTGTTGCCTCCTCCTTCAAATTTGCCAGCACGTCCAGTATATCTGAACGGGGGGAGGCATCACCGTTTCATAACATCAGACCCCGGTTTCTGGGGTCTGCGATCTCCCGAAGGGACCTGTGGGGAATTGAGGCGAGGCCGCTACGGCGTCCTTCAAAGTGCCCTTTCGGGGCATCGCAGACCTCAAACAACGAGGTCTGCGCCAGCCTGCCGAAGTGGTAGCTCTTCCTTTTTACCAGCGCACTACAATGGTATAATGCCGTCATGCGCATCTCCACGAAGTTCACTTACGAGGACCTGAAGCTAATTCCGCCCGACCGGAACCGCTACGAAATCGTGGATGGAGAACTTTTCGTGAGCCCTGCACCCAGGACCTTGCACCAAATAATCGTCGTTAATCTCTTGACCACATTAAACCTATACGTTCGCCAACATCGTCTAGGCCGAGTTTTCGTAGCCCCTTATGACGTCGTCTTTGGTATTGGCACCGTGCTTGAGCCGGATGTGCTTTTTGTATCAAACGCTCGGCTGCACTACATCGGAGAAGACAATCTTTCCGGTCCTCCAGACCTCGCCGTGGAAGTAATCTCAGAAAGCACCAAGCGTTTGGACCGTGAGATCAAATTGAAACAGTACGCCCTTTATGGGGTCAGCGAATACTGGCTTGTGGACCCAGAGGGTAACACTGTGGACGTACATCGCCTCAAAGAAGGTGAGTACGAACTGGCTGAGCGTTTGGGCTTTCGAGATACGCTGACCTCACCTTTATTCCCAGGCCTGAAACTCCCGGTCGCCAGCCTCTGGGAAAGCTAGAGGTACCGTATGTGGTGGATCGTAGCGCTTGCAGCCATAGTGATCTTGGTTGCCGCGCTGGGCATGGTCGTCGGCCCCTTCCTAACCTTGAAGCGCCTGCCAGAGCGGGTGGAAATAAGCGGCATGACCCTTGTCAAAGACGGCTTTGTAAGCGCCGCCTTGGTGCCATTAAGCGAGCACGAGGTGGCGCTAGTCGATGCCGGCAAGGATGTCCAGGCGAAAGCCCTTCTCGCGGAATCATCCCGTCGCGGTCTGGGCCCCGACGACGTGAAGGCAATTCTACTGACCCATGGTCATTCCGATCACATTGGGGGAATTGCAAAGTTCCCAAAGGCGCAAGTGATGGCGCTTGCTGAAGAGGTAGAGGTGGTGGAAGGCCGCTCCTCGGGCGGAGCTCCGATCATGCGTATCAGGTCCCCAAGGCCCACCGGCATTCGCCTCTCCCGGACCTTGCACGACGGTGAGGTGGTGCAATTGGGCTCTTTTCAGGTCCGCGTTTTCGCCCTGCCGGGCCACACCCCGGGAAGCGCCGCATATGCCATCGGGGAGAACCTGTTTCTGGGAGACAACGCCAACCAGGACAAACAGGGCCGCCTCAAAGCGGCGCACTGGATTTTCAGCGAGAGTACGGCGCAGAACCGGAAATCTCTGGTGGAGCTTGCGCACCGCTTGGCCGGCGACAGCAGCATCAAGACGCTCGTCTTCAGCCACTCCGCACCTTTAGAACGAGGGATGGCGCCGCTGCTGGAGTTTGCGGCAAGGAAATCCACCACCCCCAACCCCTCCTGAACCAGGAGGGGAGTCAAGCGATCGGGTGAACAGGAACCTCGAAATTCGAAAATCGAAATTCGAAAATCGTCGCGAGTTTCGATTTTCGGTTTTCGAGTTTCGTCTTTGGACTGTTCGCCCGATCTCCCGATCATCCGATTCATCTCATTCCCCCAGTTTGAAATTCACCGTAATCTCAGTTACGACCTCGATAGGCTCGCCATTCAGCAGGGTGGGTTGATAGCGCCATTGCCGCACGGCTTCGAGTGCCGCCCTCACCAACAAGGGATGGCCTCTGAGGACCTTCAGCTCGTCTATCGTTCCGTCCTTGCCGATGACGGCTTCAAGCTCCACCGCTCCCTCGGTGCGAGTGAGCTTGGCGAGTTCGGGGTATTCGGGTTTGGGTTGGTAGATAAGGTTAGGGGGGATTACGTTTCCACCCACGCGAACCCGCAGCGGCTGGGCAGGCTTGAAGCGCTGCGGCGGGGGCGGTTGCGGCGTGGCGCTTCGGAGGATATTTTGCAACACAGGATCGAGCGCACCGCCGGGCTGCCCGTTGCCTATTGCGCCGACAACCCCAACCGAGTTCGATTGGAATTGCGCGGGCGGGAGAGGCTCATCGTGCACTATCGCGATCGTGGCCGGGACCCGCGGTGGGATTTTAAGAAGCTCGTCGGAACTAAGACGTCGTGGCGCTTTGCGCAAGGTTTGTGTGGCGAGAGGCGCCGGGGCCGCAGGTGGAGGAGGAGGCACAAGGGTGTCGAGCACGTCTCTCCAGACCGCCTTGGGCAAAGCCTCCGTATAGATCAGCGGGACCAGCGACATCGCGGCTACGAGGAGGACCTCCGTGGCGTACACGCACGGAATGGCAGCCCGCTTCCAATCTCCCGTCTTCGCTGCGGCATAAACGAGGAAGCAAACGAAGCCGGCGAAGTTCAGAAGGAGGGTCAGCGCCAGCCACCATGCGGTGTTCAGCGCCAACTTTCGCGACTCAGCGTACACGTAACAAAGCATCAGGGCAAAAGCGGCGAGAACTGCCCCGAAGACCAGCGACTGAAGACCAATCGTCCTGATGGGGGTGGGAGAGGACAATCGCCTCAGCGCGAAGAAGCATGCCAGCGAGGCCATGGCGCCGCAGGCGGTGGCGTAAAGGTAATGGCCTTTCTTCAGCACGCGCGCGCGCGCGGGTGAAGATTCCAGCAACGCTAGGTCAAACATGGCTGCACCTCCTCAGGAGTTTCGTAACATCCGGAGTTCAAGTGACGGCCACGGAGCGCTCCGTTGGCTGCTCACTTTCTCCTTCATTACCTTCGACACCGAAGCGGAAGGGGAAGTTCCACTATTTCAAGGTTGGTTAACAAGAAAGCAGAAAGCAGAACCACACCCATGGGTGGCGCGTACGTCCCGGCGCTCTTTGTCTGGATGTATGCGCGCTTGGGAATGGGGGCGCAGACATGCCAAAGAACGGCACGTCTGCGCCACCCGCGAATGAAAAGCGCAAAGATCAGCCTTGAAAATGTGCGGCTATGCTGCCACGGTTGACAGCTCTCCGGCGAGCAGCTATCCTTCATTCTAGGAGGTCTGAATTTCTGACTTCCGGAAATGAACCACTATGAGCACCATCGTGAAAGTACAGCGCAAGGGCCAAGTGACCATCCCCACGCGCCTCCGAGCCCAACTGGGCTTGGTTGACGGCGACCTGATAGAAGCCAGAGCACACAGGGGCAGGATCGTTCTGACCCCAAAGCTCATCGTCAACCGCGAATATACCCCGGCCCAGCGCCGGGTCATCGATGCGCGCCTGGCCAAGGCGGAAGCCGACATCAAGGCTGGACGTGTGTCCAAAGCATTTTCAAACCACAGCGAATTCATCGCAGATCTCCAGACATCCTGCTAGACATCATCCCCCACCCCAAGTGACGCCCGACATCCGGCCCCTGACACCCGGCACCTGACACCTGATTTTTACACCGGCAATCTCACCCTCGCCTCGCATCCTGGGCCCGAGCGCCGGTTCTGAAGGGTCAGGCTGCCTCCGTGCGCCTCGGCGATTTGCCGGCTCAGGACGAGTCCGATGCCCGTACCCACGGCCTTGGTGGTGAAGAACGGCACAAAAAGGTTCGTGGTGTTTGATAGGCCCGGTCCCTCATCTTCGATCAATAATTCCACGTAGTCCAGGTTTCGCCTCCAGGCCAGCTTCACGCCACCTCCGGTTTCGAGCGCTGCATCCACCGCATTGCGAACAAGATTGATCAGCATCTGCTCGAGTTGGTCGGGGTCAGCCTGGAGGGTCAACTCCGGGCCAGGAATCAGGGTCACCGGCAACCGTCTCTCGAGGCTCGCCACGCGCCGCACCAGGGCCCCCAGATCCGCCGGCTGCAATCGCGGCGAGGGCAAGCGCGCCAGGCGGGAATAGCCTTCCATGAATCGGCTCAGCGATTCCGCGCGCCCTTCGATAACGCTCAAGCCCCGCTGCGCATCCTCCTCCCAGTCCGCCGGGCGCGGCTGGCGGGCCAACAGGCTGCCGAGCGTACCGGCCATGGACTTGATGGGGGCCAGAGAATTATTGAGCTCGTGTCCCAAAACCCGGATGAGGCGCTGCCAGGCTTGCCGCTCCTCTTCGCGCAGGGCCTGGCTGAGATTAGCCAGCACCAACATTTGGTGGGGCCGGCCATGCTCCCGGAAGATGCTGCGACGGATTCCCCACCGGCCGGCGTCTCCCGGGAAGGACATCGACAACGTGCGCACCGGCTCGCCTTCAAGGCATACGCTCAATCCCAGTTCCGCGGCCGTCCGCCCCAGGATCCGTTCCGCAGGCTGTGCCAGCAGGCGTTCACCGGCGCGGTTCAAAAGCCGGAGCCGTTGCTCGCCGTCAAAAGTGAAAATGGCCACGTCGATCTCTTCCATTACTTTGCGCAGCAATGCCGTGGCTTCGAGGGAAGAGAGCCGCTGGCCCCGCAGCATCTCGCTGAGGGCGTTCACTTCCGTGAAGACTTCGCCCAGGGCGGAGTCGGGGCGAGTCCCTCGGGCTCGAATCGAGTAATCCTCCTCCCGCAGCGCCGAAAGCAGGTTGGAAAGAATCTGCAGGGGGTAAGCCACTTTGCCGCGCAGAGCGAAGGAAAACCCAAGCCATACAACCACCAGAATGATGGCCAGGGTCCAGCGGGTTTGGGAGGAGTAATTCCCCCTCCACAACAGGACCAGGGCCACGAGGAGGGCGGGGAAACCTGCGGCCAAGGCCATCCACACCAGGCGGTTTTCGAGCGCCACACCGCCGCGATGAACCGGCGCAGGGCGCGCCAGCGTGAGGGTCTTCGGGGCTTCATGGTCCTTGTGCATCCTCGACAACCGCGATTCAAGGTTCAAAATTCAAGATTCAAGATCACGTGCGAATTTCGACCTTCGGTGTTCGATTTTCGGTCGCCGATTTTCAGTGTTCGACCCGGCGCCGACCTTCGGTCTCCGAGTTTGAATTTCGGTTTTCGAATTTCGATTTTCGAATTTCGAATTTCGGTTTTCGGTTTTTCTCACAATCCGTATTTCCGCAAGCGGCGGTAGAGGCCACTCCGGCTCAAGCCCAGCGCCGAGGCAGCCTGACTCACGTTTCCCGCGTAGCGCGCCACGGCTTTCTTGATGAGGAGGCACTCCACTTCCTCCAGGCTCAGCTCTTCCAGGCGCGAGCCGCCTTCCCGCTCCGTGCGCAAGCCAAAGTCGCTGGGCCGCACCGCATTGCCTTGAGCCATCAGGACAGCCCGCTCCACCGCATGCTCGAGCTCGCGCACGTTCCCGGGCCAGGCATAATCCAGAAGGAATTGGATTGCCGCGCCCTCAAAAGCGGTCAGGGACTTTCGGTAACGCTCGGCATAACGCCACAGGAAGTAGTTGGCCAGCAACGGGATATCCTCGCGCCGTTCGCGCAGGGGAGGAATGTGAATTTCAATGGTGTTGAGGCGGAACAGAAGGTCTTCGCGGAAGCGGCCGGCCTGCACTTCCTGGAGGACGTCCGCATTGGTCGCCGAGAGCACGCGCGCATCCACGCGTCGCGTCTTGGAGGAACCGACTCGCTCCATCTGCCCGGTCTCGAGCACGCGCAAGAGCTTGGCCTGCAAGTTGATTGGCACATTGGCAATTTCATCCAGAAACAAAGTTCCGCCGTCGGCGAGCTCGAAACGGCCTACCCGGTCCATCTTGGCATCGGTGAAAGCCCCTTTGACGTGGCCAAAGAGTTCACTCTCAAACACTCCTTCCGAAAGCCCCCCCGCGTTCACGGTCACCATCGGCTTGGCTGCCCGGCCGGACAGAGCATGGAGCGTCTGGGCAACGACCTCCTTTCCTGTGCCGTGCTCACCGGTAATCAGAACGTTGGCATCCGAAGGGCCCACGCGGGAGGCCAGTTCGAGCACGGGGCGCATGGCCGGCGACTCCGCGATCAGGGTGGGACGTCCCTCGGCGCGGAGCAAGCGGTTCTCTGCCTCCAGGCGAAGGCCCAGTCGCAGCGCCCGGCTGAGCTCGATCTGGGTGCGGAGAATGGCGAGCAAGCGGGCGTTGTCCCAGGGCTTTTGGATAAAGTCCCGCGCGCCCCGGCGCATGGCCTCTACCGCCACTTTCACGCTACCCCAGGCGGTCATCACCACCACGGGCAAAGTGCTGTCTATCGCCTGGAGGCGCCGCAGCAGGTCCAGACCTTCCTGGCCGGAAGTAGTATCGCGGGCAAAGTTCAGGTCCATCAGCACTAGGTCGAAATCCTGGACTTCGAGCGCCGCCAGGATCCCGGCCGGGGAAGTCGCGGACTCGGTGGCGTAGCCCTCGCCCTTGAGCAGCAGGCGAAGCGCTTCCAGCACATCGGGCAGGTCGTCAGCGATAAGGACTCTGGTAGTTTGCATGGCATTCATGCTCGCATAATCTGGTGATCGGGAGATCGGGTCATCGGGCCATCGGGCGAACAAGGAACAGATGGGCCGTTCCATCTAGGACTCATTAAATCAATCGACGATAATCAAACTCGCCCACTTCGTCCACCATGCTGTCCGACCACATGATCATACTGTTCTTCCGATCACTCAATCTCCCGATGACCCGATGGCCCGATGGCTCAATCCTTCACGATCCATCCGTCCGCCAGCCTGACGATGCGGTTGCTGTAAGCGGCATTAGTTTCCGAGTGCGTCACCTGGATGATCGTCGTTCCTTCCTGGTTGAGCTTGGTGAACAGCTCCATGATTTCCCGGCCCTGGTCCGAATGCAGGTTGCCCGTCGGCTCGTCGGCCAGGATCAGTTTCGGGTTTGCAATCACCGCCCGGGCCACGGCCACCAATTGCTGCTGGCCGCCTGAAAGCTGGCTGGGAAAGAGGTCCTTCTTCCCGACTATGTGGAACCGGTCCAACGCGTCGGCCACGAGGGCCTGGCGCTCCGAGGCCTTGATATTCCTGTAAGAAAGAGGAATGTCGAGGTTCTCAGCGACCGTGAGGCCATCCAGCAGATGGTACTGCTGGAAAACGAAGCCGACAGTTTGCTTCCCGATTTCCGCCCGCTGTTTCAAATTCATTTTATGAACCGGGCGCTCCATCAGGTAGTACTCACCTTCCCAGTCGCCATCCAGCATTCCCAGAATGCTCAGGAGCGTGGTTTTTCCTGCTCCGGACGGCCCCATGATGGTCACGAATTCCCCTTCGGCAATATCCATGGTGATGCGTCGCAAGACGTAATATCTTCCCGGGCCTACAGGATAGGATTTCTCGAGATTCCTCAAAGTTATCATCGCATTTTCCTCATTGTAAGTTGTCAGTAGTCAGTTCTCAGTTGTCAGTTGTCAGTTGCAAGCTTTCAGCTAGCCACTAGCCACTAACCACTAGGCACTAGGCACTAGGCACTAACCACTGCTTTACTCGTACCGCAGCGCCACCATCGGATCGACCTTGGTCGCCCGGCGGGCGGGAATGTAGCAAGCGGCCAGGGCCACCACGAGCAGAATCAGACACGCCAAAGCGAAGGTCGAAGGATCGAAGGCGCTGACCTCGAACAGTTGGCTCCGAAGGAACTGCGCCAAAACAGACGCCGCCACCGCTCCGGCCAGAACGCCGGCCAATGCCAGCCGCAGTCCCTGGCGGATCACCATGCCCCACACCTGTCGCCGCCGCGCGCCCAACGCCATGCGGATACCGATTTCCTGCGTGCGCTGAGCGGTGCTGTAACTGATGACACCGTAAAGCCCGATGGCGGCCAGGAACAGCGCCAAGCCGGAGAAGATCTCGAGCAGAGAAGCGGCGATCCGCTGCGGGCCGAGCGAGCCGGCAACATATTGCTCCATCGTCTTGAAATCCGCCGCAGGCTGCGCCGAATCCACTGAAGCAACGGCCCCCCGTATCGCCGAGGCCAGTGTGGCCGGGTCGGCCTTGGTCTTGACCACGAGAAAGGCCTGCGCAAGTCCCTGCTGGAGCATGGGGTAGTAGCACACTCCTTTACCCGAGTCCCCGACCAGAGACGACTGTATCACGTGGGCGACCACGCCCACAATCGTGGCCCAAGGCGTGTTCGAGCCCCGCCGGAGGCGTTGTCCAACGGGGTCCTGGTTGGGCCAGTATTGCCGGGCGAGATTCTCGTCGATAACGACCACCGGTTGTGTGCCCAGCCGGTCCTGGTCGGTGAACCACCGCCCCTCGAGCAAAGGAATGCGCAGGGCCTCGAAGTATCCGGGCGTGACCCAGTTGAGCATGCTGTGCGGCCCTGGATCGCCGGGACCTAGCGGGCGGCCTTCTATGGAGAAGGAGGAAGAGGGATCAAATCCGGTAAACGGCAGCGCCTCCACCACGGCCGCGGAAGAAACTCCGGGAATAGCTGCCAGCTTTTCATTGACCGCACGGTAAAAAGCCACTTGCTTCTCCTCGTTGTTGTACTGGTTTTCCGGGAGCTGGACGGTAGCGGTCATCACCCCGTTGGGGTCGAACCCCGCGTCGACTCTTCCCATGCGGGTGAGGCTCTTGAGCAGCAATCCGGCGCCTACCAGCAGGACCAAGGCCATGGCTACTTGTCCCACTACCAACCACTCTCGCAGGCGCAGGCGGCCACGGCTGGACGTAACCGCTCGTGCTTCCTCCTTGAGCATTCCGTACTGCCGATGGCTGAAAACCTCACCGATAGGCACAACCCCGAGAAACACTCCGCTCAGGACCATCAGGAACACCACGAACAGGAGCACGTGCCCATCCACGTGTACCACGAACCGAGAGGCAAGACTTCCAGGAGCCAGCCGGACCACGAGCCGGGCGCCGTCGTAAGCCCCTATGACACCGGCAATGGCGCCGCAGGCCGTGAGCAAGAAGCTTTCCACCAGCGCCTGCCGAAGCAGGTCTCGCTTTTGTGCGCCCAAAGCGACGCGAACGGCAAATTCCTTGGCGCGGGCAGAGGCCCTGGCGAGGAGCAGGCCCCCGATATTCGAGCAGGCGATCAGCAGGACGAACCCCACCGCGCCTAGCAGGATCAGCATCGGCGTCCGCAAGTCGCCCGCGCCGTACTCGGTGAACGGAAGCGCGAACATGCCCCAGCCGGAGTCTTTGGCATAGGTGTTCTGCGGGTAAGCCCGGATCACTCGCTGGGTCAGCATGCGGACAAAGGCTTCCGCCTGGGCCCGTGAGACCTCCGGACGGGTCCGGGCCACCACGAAAAAGGACTCGTTGAAATAATTGTCGGGCGAAAACTCGCTTGCGGCGAGGCCCAGGGGGATCCATAGCTGGGTGCGGCGAGGCCAGTCGAAGCTCGGCTCCATCACCCCGACCACGCGGTACGCCTGGCGATTCAACTGAATGCTCCTGCCGACAATCGCAGGATCTCCGCCGAAGAGAAGCTGCCAGGTGTCGTAAGCGAGCAGGGTGACTTGATTGGCGTGAGGTTGGTCCTCCTCCGGCCGGAAGGAACGTCCGAGGAAGGGGCGCGCGCCGAAGGCGTCAAACCACTGCCAGGTGACCTCGGCCACCGTCAGCCGCTGTGGCCCTCCGGGGGCGAGATAATTGAAGCTCTCTTGGTATTCGGCAGCGGCGGAAGTGAACACCTGTTTGCTGTCCTGGATATCTTTGAAATCGGGGGCCGAGATCACGATGCTCTTGAGATTCAGCTTATCGTACTTCACGCGCACGGCAAACAGGTGCTCAGGATCGCTGATCCCCGAGGGGTGCAGGAACAGCGCGTTGATGACGCTGAAGATGATCGTGTTGGCGCCGATACCGAGCGCGAGCGAGAGCACCGCCACGAAAGTAAAGCCGGGATTCTTCGCCAACATGCGAATTCCGTAGCGAACGTCCCGAAACAAGGTCGTCATCGTTTTTCCCTTCGTCGGACAAGTGGCTAGTGCCTAGTGCCTAGTGCTTAGTGCCTAGTGCCTAGTTGCCAGCCCTCGCGGTAAGTGACTGGTCATCCGTCGGTAGACGGGCCGCGAGCTTCCCCCGCAATGAGGCCATCATCTATACCGGGGAAGGCACGCGTCATTCCGTAAATCTGCTTCGCCAAGGCCATGCCCTTCTGCCAGACAAGAAGATCTCGATAGCTTCTGATCTCACCATTTCCGCTCGTCTCGTTCCCCTGACTCGGCTAGCCACTAGGCACTAGGCACTAGCCACTAACCACTGCTTTACTCGTACCTCAGCGCCACCATAGGATCGACCCGGGTGGCCCGGCGCGCGGGAACGTAACAAGCCAAAAGCGCCGCACAACCAAGCAGCAAGGCGACCCCGGCAAGCGTAACCGGATCAGTCGCGCTCACCCCAAACAGCAGCGACTGCATGGCGCGGGTCAGCACGAACGAGCCGGCAATTCCAATCGCCAGGCCAACCGCCGTGGTTAGCAATCCCTGGCTGAGTACAAGGCGCAAGACTTCGGTCGCGCCCGCCCCCAGCGCCATGCGAACCCCGATCTCGTGTGTGCGCCTCGCCACCGAATAGGCCATTACCCCATAGATGCCAGCCACGGCGAGCAGCAGAGCGGTGGCGGCAAAGACGCCCACCAGGGTCAGATTGAAGCGGCGCGTCTTGAGCGAAGCGGAGAAGACCTCCGTGAAGGTACTAAAGCTGGGCGGAACATTGGGATCGAGGTCACGTACAATCGCCCGCGCCGCCGAGAATACGACAGCGGGATCTGCCTCCGTACGCAGCACCACCGTGAATTGCCCCGTGGCCTGGGGCCGTTGCCGGTAATTCACGTAGATGGTGGGGCGCGGTCTTGCTTCCAAGCTTTCTTCCCGGACATCGCCTACAACCCCAACGACAGTGAGGAAGCGCAGGTCGCCATCCATATTGCCGAACTCGATGGTGCGGCCCAGCGGATCCATGTTCGGCCACCTTTCGCGCGCCAGCGACTGGCTAATGAGCGCAACGTGCGGCGCGTCCATAGTGTCGCGATCGTCGAAGAGCCGCCCGCGCAGCAAGGGAATGCCGAGGGTGCGGAAGTAGCCCTCGCTCGCTACACCATAGTCGGCATCGCCGGTGCGCGTCGAATCGTGGAACAGTCGCCCGAGGTCCTCCATGCTGGTTGGCAGCTTTTCTTGTGGGGTCGTCAAGAGATACGTGCCGTCGGCCAAGCCGGTCATCAACGGCAGGCCGTTGATGCCGCCGACTTCCCGCACGCCCGGAACCGCGTGCAAACGCGAGAACAGTTCGCTCAGGAATACCACCCGTTGGACTTTTTCCGTGTCCTTTTCGGCGAATGGCATCGCAAGGTCCATCGTCAGAATGTGTTCAGTGCGGAAGCCGGGATCAACCGCGAGCACGCGCAGAAGGCTTCGGCCCAGCAGCCCGGCGCCGGCCAGCAGTACCACCGTAATCGCCATCTGGGCGGCAATAATGATGCGGCTCAGGCGCTGGCCGCGCAGCGTGCCCGTGTGCCCCTGGCCACGCTCGGCCAGCACGCCCTGGATGTCTCCGGAAGTGGCGCGCCATGCCGTGAAGACGCCCAGCGCCGCCGCAACTGCCACCGAAAGAGCGAACGTGAAGGAGAGAACTGGCAGGTTTACCGCGACCTCCTGGAGGCGCGGCAGGTTGCTCGGGGCCATCGCCACCAACGCGTCCACGCCCCAGAGCGCCGCGAGGACGCCGAGCGCGCCGCCGGCGATGGAAAGCAGAAGGGCCTCGGTAAGGAACTGGCGCACCAGCCGCTTTCGACCAGCCCCCAGCGCCGAACGAATCGCCAACTCCCTCTCGCGGGCGGCAGCCTGCGCCAGCAGCAGATTCACCACGTTGGCGCAGGCGACCAGCAGCAGGAAGCCGACCGCGCCCAGCAGCACCAGCAGCGCCGGCCGGACGTCGCTTGTCAGGGCGTTACGTAGCGGGGACACGGCCACGTCCGACATATTGGTGTCCTGGCCATACTGCTGCTTGAGCCTCTGAGCGATTCCATATAGCTCGGCGTGCGCTTGGACCAGCGGAACGTCCTCACGCAGCCGCGCCACAACGTGCCAATTGTGCGCCGTACGGCTGGGCAGTCGCTCCCAAAGCTCGCGAGGCACCCAGACGTCGCTGTCAAACGGGAACCGGAAGCCGGGCGGAAGCACACCAACCACAGAAACCGAATGGTTCTCAATGGTCAACTTGAGCGTGGAGAGATTGTTCGTCCCACCCAGGTATTGTTTCGAGTAGCCGTAGCTCACCAGCGCGACCGGAGCGGCGCCGAAGCGCTGGTCTTCTGGCAAGAATCCCCGGCCCAGAACAGGTCCCACGCCCATCAGCGGAAAGAAATCGTGCGAGACTGAAGCTACCATGCTGCGCGTCGGTTCGGAGCCGCCGGACACTGACTGGAGCCAGGCCGCGTACTCCGCCACTCCTTCGAATGCGTGGCTTTGTGAGCGCACGTCCTCAAAGTTGGGATCGGCGAAGTTCATCCTTCCGCCCTTGGCATTCACCTCCCGCAGGTCGACGATTTGGTTGGGCTTGGGATAGGGCAAGGGGCGCAGCAGCACGCCGTAAACCACACTGAAGATGGCGGTGTTGGCGCCGATGCCCAGCGCCAGCGTCAGTACCGCCACCGCCGTGAAACCAGGATTCTTTGTCAGCATCCGCAGGCCGTAGCGCAAATCGTGGAGCAGAGTGTTCATCGCGTTCCCCCTCAACGGGCAAGTGGCTAGTGGCTAGTGGTTAGTGGCTAGAGGTGTCGTTCAATGTGAAACCACGAAGAGACCCCCTCACCCGGCCCGCCCCGGCTGAAGAAAACGCCGGCTGCGGGCCACCCTCTCCCCCAAGGGGGAGAGGGCTGGAGCCACCAACTACTGGCCACTAACCACTGCTTTCACTTGCCACTAACCGCTGCTTTATTCATACCACCCACTGCTCTTGACACCCGGCACCTGACACCTATTCGTACCGCAACACCTCCATGGGATCAACCCGGGTCGCTCGTCGGGCGGGGAGATAGCACGCCAGCAGAGCAATGACCGTCACCGCTGCGGCCCCTGCTGCGAGGCAGAGGGGGTCATACGGCCTGACGCCGTAAAGGAGCCCGGCGACCAGGTAGCCGGCGGCCAGGCTCGCCAGGACGCCCACCAGCACGCCCGCCAAAGCCAGCCTGAGCCCGCGGAGCAGAAAGAGCCGCTTCACGTGCCGACGACCTGCGCCAAGCGCCAAGCGGATGCCGATTTCGCGCGTGTGGCTTTTCACAATGAATCCGACCACCCCATAAAGACCGATGGCGGCAAGGAAAACTCCCACCAGGCTCAAGGCCGCAATCAACCGAGTTTCGAAGACCAAGTCGAAGGTGGACAAATCCAGCAGAGTATGGACCGTATCGACGCCGACGACGATGAGGGTTGAACGATAGCTGTGGATTTCTCGCCGCAACAGGGCGATCATCGCGTCAGGCTTCCGCGAGACCTCCACGATTAGCGCGCCCCCGTTGTATTGTGTTTGGGCATAGGGAAGATACATGTATGGGGTGGGATCTTCACGTAGCCAGTTGATTTTGGCATCCTCCGCGATGCCCACGATCACGGTATCCTCTTTGCCGAGCTTGATGAATTTGCCTAACGCATCGTCGTGTGGCCAGAAGCGGCGCGCCATGAACCGGCTGACGATGACAACTTTCTGGGAGTGGGGACCGTCCGCGAAGGTGAAGTCGCGCCCTTCGAGAATACGCGTCCCGACCGTTTGGAAGTAGTTCGGGCCGACGGCATTCAAGTTGATGGGAATGCTCGACTGCCCTTCGGGAAGCTGAAAGCCTGGAATGGAAACCGCCTGGTTCGCTCCTCCACCCGAGCCGCTCAGCAGCATGCGCATAGCGTAGGTGGCGCGCTTGACTCCCGGCAGGCTGGTGGCCCGCTCCACAAGCTCGGGCAGGAAGGGAACTCCTTGTGGTCCGGCTATGTTCAAAACGATCAGGTTTTTGTGCGTATCGAAGCCGGCGGGCAGATCGCGAACTTTGAAGAGACTTCGGAGGAACAGCAACGAGATGGTCATCACCACAACCGAGATGGCCATTTGACCTACCACCACCAGATTCCGCGCCGTAAGGCGGCGGCTCCCGCGCAGCATCACCGCCTCTTCACCTTTGAGGACACCGGCCAAACCAACTTTCCAGGCGCGGAAGGCAGGAGTGAGTGTAAACAACAGCGTGGCAAGCAGCGCAATGCCGGCGGTGAACGCCAGCTCACGAAAGTCAACCCGCATGTCCGGCCCCAGAAAGGAAAAAGCGGGAGGCATGAGCGCTCTCTGGAAGCTCACGAGCCAGGCCGTCAGCGTCAGGCCGAGGGCGCCCCCCAAGGCAGAAAGGAGAATGCCTTCAGCCAGAAACTGCTGCACGAGCTGCCAGCGGCTGGCGCCCAGCGCCACGCGGACGGCCGATTCCCGCCAGCGCGTCTCCGATCGGGCCAGAAGCAACCCCGCAATGTTCGAACAAGCAATCAGCAGAACAAGCGCCGGAACTGCCATCACCAGAAGGCCGCCGAGGACAGCTTCCCGTTCATTCATCGCTTCGGGAAAGGCCTGGAAGGTTCTGCCACGATTGGTTTCGGGGTAGGCCAGGGCCAGGGCGCGACTGAAGGCATCCAGTTCGGCAGAGGCTTGCGTGGATGATACCCCGTCCCTCAAGCGCGCCACCGCCTCGAACCACCGGTCGCCCCGCTTAGGGGGATGCGCGGAGTTGAATGCGCCGGCCTCCGAAGTCAGAAGCCACATGTCCGTGGGGACAAATCGCGCCAGGCCCTGGAAATAGCGAGGTGTGACGCCAATTACCTTTGCCGTGTGACCAGTGAGTTTGATTTCCTTACCGACGATCGCCGGATCCCCGCCCAGATGACCCTGCCAAACGCGATAGCTAATCACCACGCCGAGCTCAGACTCAGGTTTACTATCCAGTTCGGGCGAGAAGACGCGCCCCAACAACGGCCTCACCCCCAAAACCTTGAAGTAGTCGGGCGAAACTTCATCCACGAGAGTTTGGCTGGACTCATCAAGGGAATTGAGGAAGCGGGCCTGGCGCGAGTAAACCGCCACGCCCGAGAAAGATTTCACCTGCTGGCGGATGTCCTGGTAATCGAGGAAGGAAAATCCGGCTTCGAACCCCTGGGGACTCTTGATTTGGAGCTGCACGAGGCGCTCAGGCGCGGATACGGGAAGTGGACGCAAGAGGAAAGCATCCACCACGGTGAAAATGGCCGAGTTTGCTCCAATGCCCAGCGCCAGCGTCAGCACCGCCACCGCCGTGAAGCCGGGATTTTTGGCCAGCATGCGTAAGCCGTAACGCAAGTCCTGAGTGAGATTTGTCATAACACCCCCTAACGGCGCAATTGCCGATTGACGTGCAAAGACGAAACTCGAAAATCGAAACTCGAAAATCCAAACTGGGAAATCCGAGCTCGAAATCCCACCACCGGCTCCCGAGTTTCGAATTTCGATTTTCGAGTTTCGTTTCTCGGGCAATCGTCAATCGAAAATCGACAATTCAGTGGGTTTCTTCCACGATCTGGCCATCGAACAGATGGATGGTCCGGTCGGCGAACTCGGCGTAGCGCGGATCGTGAGTGACCATGCAGATAGTGGCGCCTTCGCGGTGGAGTTCCCGCAGCAGGTCCATCACTGCCTCGCCGTTCTTCGAGTCCAGGTTCCCCGTCGGCTCGTCCGCCAGCAGGATGGAGGGCTTCCCGGCCAAGGCGCGAGCTACTGCCACGCGCTGCTGCTGGCCCCCGGAAAGTTGCGAGGGATAATGCTTCATGCGATGCGCCATCCCCACCCTTTCCAGCGCCTCTTGCACGCGTTGTTTGCGCTCGGCGGAAGGCATACCCCGGTAAGTCAACGGCAGCTCCACGTTTTCATACACGTTGAGATCGCCGATGAGGTTGAAGGCCTGGAAAATGAAGCCAATCTCCCGGTTGCGAATCCGCGTGCGCTGCGATAGCGAGAGGTCCTCGACCCCGGTTCCGTTCAGGGTGTACTTGCCATCGGTGGGTGAATCGAGCAGCCCCAGGATGGAAAGCAAGGTGGATTTCCCGCAGCCCGAGGGACCGGCGATGGAAAGATATTCGCCTCTTTTGATCTCCAGGTGGATGCCGGAAAGGGCGTGCGTCTCCACTTCTTCGGTGTAAAAGACTTTGGTTACACCTTCCAGTTGAATCAGGGATTGACCGGAGCCGTTGGGTTTACCTCGCTCCGAGCTCCGAGACGTAGTAGCTTCCACTTCCGAATTCGAGTCCATTTTCATCTCCTTTGAAAGAAAAGCTGTCAGCCGTCAGCTTTCAGCTATCAGCGAACGACTAAGTCGATCGGCGGCGCGTCGCTGTTCCCTCTTCCCTATTCTGTATAACGCGCTGCCACTGTTCCCTGTTCCCTAACCTGCAAAAGCCATCAGCCGTCAGCCTTCAGCTATCACGGGCAGTGGCTAGTGCCTAGTGGTTAGTGGCTAGACGCAGTACAGGGAGGTTTCGGTGCCCCTGCTGCCTCACTGTTTCGGGCCATACCGTTCGCCCACGAACCGCAGCTTGTTACTGACCACTAGCCACTAGCCACTAACCACTGCTTTACTCATACCGCAGCGCCACCATGGGATCGACCTTGGTGGCGCGGCGAGCCGGGAAGTAGCACGCCAACAAGGCCACGCCGACGGCGACGAGAATGCTGGCCATGTAACTCAGTGGATCCGTAAGCGTGACGCCGTAAATGAATCCGGACATCAGGCGGGACGCAGCCAAGGCCCCGGCCAAGCCCACGGCCGCGCCCGCTCCGCTCAAGCGCAAGCCTTGCGCCAACACCAGCCTCAGCACGTCGCTACGGCGTGCCCCCAGCGCCATGCGGATACCAAGCTCATGCGTGCGCCGATTGACCAGATAAGCCACGGCCGCGTACAGCCCTACGGCTGCAAGACACATCCCGAGGATGCTCAAGCTGCCGAGCAGCTCAACCATCGAGCGCTCCTCGGCCATAACCTCGCGCATAGATTCCCTGAAGGTCACCGCGTTTACGATGGGAAGGTTTTTAGCGACCGCCGTCGTCGCTTTCAGAATCGCCGGGATCATCCCGCGCGGGTCGCCAGCCGTTTCCACAAACAACCAGCACTCGCCCGAGCCCACCTGGGTGAAGGGAAGGTACAAATAGGGTTGAACCGTCTCATGAAGACGGTTGTACCTGCCTGCTTCCACCACGCCGACCACTTGAAAGCTCTTCTTACCAATCTGGAGCGCCTTTTCTACAGGGTCCTGTCCAGGCCAATACCTGCGCGCCATGGCGTCGTTGATAATGACCACGAGCGCCGCAGATGGCCGATCGAAGTCGCTAAATTCACGTCCCTCCTTAAGTCGAGCACCCACGGTAGCAAAGAACTTCGGGCCGACAATGTTGAAGCGAATCTTGAAATGATCGGTTCCGGGAGGCGGCTGCACTCCAGGAATGACCACTGGCACTGTTTCTCCTTCTTCGACGTCGGTCAAGGGAGGCCGCCGCGCGTAGCTGGCGCGTATAACCCCCGGCACGGGTTCCACGGCAGCGGCCAAGGCAGGATAAATGGCGCGCGCCTGGGCGGAACTGTAACCATAGAATTCAGGCGGGGCTACTGAGAGCATGACGACATTCTTGTTCGTGTCAAACCCGGGATTGATCCGCTGGCTGAACCGCAGGCTACGAAGCAGCAAAGCCGAAGCGACTAGCAGAACCACGGCGAGCGCAATTTCCCCGGATACCAGCAGACTGCGCAGCGGTACGCGGCCCATAGTTCGTCCAAACCGAGGATCGTCGCCCTTGAGGACTGCGGCCACGCTGGACCTGGAAACCCAAAAACCCTGGACCAATCCAAAAATGAGAGCCGCGAAGAGTGAAATAGCAGCGGTGAACAAAAGGACGCGGCCATCGAGCATGAGGATGGTATCGGACATGCCGGGAACAAGCGCGGGCACAAGCTTCATGAGCCACGCCGCCAGCAGGCATCCCAGCACGCCACCCAGAACCGCAAGGGGAAGACCTTCGGCGAGGAGTTGACCCAGCAGCCGGCGCGGCCCGGCGCCCAAAGCCCGGCGCATAGCGATTTCGCGCTGCCTCCGCTCCGTCTGCGCCAGCAGCAAATTGGCGACGTTGGCACAGGAGATCAGGAGCACCAGGCCCACCATGGCCATCAGATAGATTCCCACTCCCATGCCTTCGTGAGCCACCTCGGAAGCAGGGCGAGCAATAAAGTTGACGCCCTGATTGGAGGATGGGTATGCCAAGGCAAGCCGCTTGGCGAGGGTCTGGAGCTGCGCCCGTGCTTCATTGATCCTAGTACCGCTGCGCAGATGCCCAACCACGTCAAACCAGCGATAGTCACGGGCAGCGTCGGTTTGCACTTCTCCGGGGACCATCGTTTCCCAGCCCTCTTTGGTGAGCCAGATGTCGGGGAACGATCGTCGTAGCCCGGAGAATTCCTGGGGCGCGATGCCGATCACGGTGAATTCTATGTCATTCAGAAGGGTGGTTTTGCCGGGAAGAGAACGATTGCCGCCGAAGTACTTTTGCCAGAGATTGTAGCTCACCACCACAGCGCGACCTTCGGCGGCCGCCTGGCCTGGCTGCGGGGAAAAGGCCCGGCCCAGTAGCATCCTTACCCCGAGCGCGTCGAAGTAATTTTGCGAGACAACTTCGACAACGGCCTCCAGCCCCTGCCCCTGGCCCTCGCCACTCACGAAACAGCCCCGATCGCCATAGGCCACCACATCGGCGAAGGCAGCGACTTGGTTGCGAATGTCAAGATAGTCAGGATATGAGGTCGAGCTAGAATCAAGCTTCGGCGAGTCCGTCGAGATCATGGCGAGGCGCGAGGGGTCCTTCACCGGCCAAGGCTTTAGAAGTTCATTGTCCACAATGCTGAAGACGGTTGTGTTGGCCCCGATCCCCAGCGCCAAGGAAAGCACCGCCACCGCCGCGAAGCCCGGATTCCTGGCCAGCATGCGCAGGCCGTAACGTAAATCGTGAAGTAGAGTGTTCATCGTGTCCCCCCCCGAACGGGCAAGTGGCTAGTGCCTAGTGGCTAGTGGCTAGAGGTGTCGTTCAACGTGAAACCACGAACAGACCCCCTCACCCGGCCCCGTCGGCTGACGGGCTGAAGAAAAGGCCGGCTGCGGGCCACCCTCTCCCCCAAGGGGGAGAGGGCAGCACTGGCCACTAACCACTGCCTTATTCATACCGCAGCGCCACGATGGGCTCCACCTTAGTGGCCCGCCTGGCCGGGACGTAGGTGGCCAGGGCCGCCACCGCGGCGAGCAACAGGGTCGCGCTCGCGAAGATGAGCGGGTTCGTGGAATCGAGACCGTACAGCATGCTGGAAACCAGGCGCGTCGCGGCAACCGCCAGCGCCAGCCCGAGCACGACGCCCGTCGCAATCAATGCCAGGCTCTTGCGGAAGATGAGCCAAAGCACCGCCGAGCGCGAAGCTCCCAGGGCCATACGCAGCCCGATTTCGCTGGTGCGTTGCGCCACCATGTACGACACCAACCCATAGAGGCCTAAAGCAGCGAGGCCGGCCGCCAGCGCGCCAAATGCCAACGCCAACCAGGCCACCATCCTATCGCCGTAAATCGATTGCTGAATCGCGGCCTTCAGGGTCGTCACTTCATTCAAGGGCACTCTGGAATCCATGTCGCGGACGGCCTGTCGGATGTTTCCCGTCAACACGACAGGGTTGCCCACCGCTCGCACATAGTAATGCAGCGCACCACCGCCTGCGTGGCTGTCTTGCAGGTAAGGAATGTAGATGAAGTGCTGCACCTTCTCGCGCAGGCTATCGTGTAAGCTGTCGCGCACCACGCCCACAATCTCGATGTCGAGCTTTACGTTGCCCGCGCCGAAGCCGAAGTGGCGCCCCACAGGATTTCCGGCAGGAAAAAAGAAGCGGGAAAACTGCTCGTTAACGATGGCTACCTTGGGAGCATTACTTCCGTCAGCCTCCGTGAAGTCGCGTCCCTCCAGTAGCGGAATCTTAAGGGTACGAAAGAAGCTCGCACTGATGGCGTCCACCGCGCATTCCATGTCCTCATCCTGGCGTGCGCGGTATCCTTCTACGGTTACGTTACCTCCCCGGTCCGAACCGCTAAAGACCCCGCCGCGAGCCTCGCCCACCTCGACGGCCCCGGGCAATTCTTTTAGCCGCCGCTCGAGTTCCTGGAGAAAAGCCAACTCCTTGGGGCCGTTGTAGCCACTCAGTTCCGGATCTACGGAGAAGGAGAGCAGGTTCTCGGGCTGAAAACCGGGATACTTTTGCAGAAGATTCCTCAGGCTCACCGCAAACAAGCTGGCCGTGACCACCAGTACAATCGAGAGCGCCAGTTGTCCCACAACCAGGGCCCCGCGCCAGCGCGCTTGCGCATGGCGGCCCGCAACACTAACCGCCGATTCCTTGAGCATAGGGGCTGTATCCACGCGCAGAGCTTGGCGGGCCGGGAGCAGTCCGCAGACCAGCCCCGCAAGTACTGAGACGCAGAGATTAAAAGCCAGAACTCGGCCATCGAGCGCGGAAGAAAATGTCGCCGCCGTATCCTGCGGCAACATATAAATCAGCAGCCTGCAACAGGCCCACGCCACCTCCAGGCCTGCTATCCCCCCCGCCACGCCCAGCAGCAAGGTCTCTGACACCAGTTGGCGAACGATGGCCACTTGGCGCGCCCCCAGCGCCAGCCTGATAGCGACCTCTTTCTGCCGCCCCGTAGCTTTGGCAATCAGCAGGCCGGCGACGTTGGCGCAGGTGATCAGCAAAACCAGCCCCACGCAGCCCGCGAGGACCAGGAGGGGCTTGGCCCAAGTCTGGCTGAGGAGGTTGATTCCCTGTGCTGCGGGGTGCAGCGAGATGTGCTGCCGCAAGTACCTGTCGCGAAAAGTGGCCCGCGGGTTCTTGATGGATTGGATTTCGGTTTCGAGGATAGGACGGTAAGGCGCCTGAATCGCGGCTTCCGCCTGCTCGCGGGAGATCCCCGGTTTCAAGCGCGCGAAGATGTTCAACCACATGATGTCGCGTTCGACCAAGCCGTTCCAATCCGGCGTCAGCTCGCGCTTCATCGCGATGGGAACAAACACATCCACGTTCTGTCCTTTTAGAAGGCCGGCAAAGCCCGGCGCCGCAACTCCCACAACCGTGAAGGGATACGCATTCAGTGAAATCTTGCGCTCCACGATGCCCGGATCACCGCCGAAGCGGCTCTGCCAATAGGCGTAGCTCAGCACCGCCACCGGGCTGGCGCCGGGAACGCGGTCATCCTCGGGAACTAAAACCCGGCCGATCACGGCCCCAACTCCCAGGACCGAGAAAAAGTTGCCGCTCACCACGTCGCCCCCCGCCCTCTCTGCCACGCCGCCTGAGGCGACACTCAAGGGAACGTGGGCTCGCGCAATCACCCCGTCGAACATCGGAATCTGGTCCCGAACTTCCTTGTAGTGTGGGTAGGAGTAAACTATCTCATTGTTGTCCGAGGTCGACCAGCCGCTCCTGTATTCAGCCTCACTGACCAGCACCAGGCGGCCTGGGTCTTTTACCGGCAGCGCGCGGAGAATCGCCTGATCCAGTAAGGAGAAGATCGCGCTATTCGCCCCGATGCCCAGCGCGAGCGTGAGCACCGCTATCGCCGTGAAGCCGGGACTCCGCGCCAGCATGCGCATTCCGTAGCGAAGGTCCTGAAGCAAAGTCGTCATCGTTTTTCCCTTCATGTGACAAGTGGCTAGTGCTTAGTGCCTAGTGCCTAGTTGCCAGCCCTCGCGGTTAGTGGCTGGTCATCCGTCGGTAGACGGGCCGCGAGCTTCCCCCCCTAGCCACTAGGCACTAGGCACTAGGCACTGCTTTACTCGTACCTCAGCGCCACCATCGGATCGACTTTCGCCGCCCGGCGCGCGGGCAAGTAAGCGGCGAGCAAGCCGGTCAAGGCAACCAGCAGGCCCGATAACGCCAGGACCGCCGGGTTCACAGCCGACACGCCGAACAACATGCTTCGCAGCAAGCGGTCTGTGGCCAGCGAAGCGGCGAGACCCAGCCCCAACCCGGCCCCCAACAGCACGAGCGCCTGCTTGAGTACCATCGAGAGTACCGTTGAGCGGCTGGCGCCCAGCGCGATTCTGACCCCGATTTCGCGCGTGCGCCGCGTCACGGAATAAGCCATCACGCCGTAGAGCCCCACCATGGTCAACAGCAGCGCGATGCCGGCAAAGCAACCTAGCAGCACGGTGTGGAAGCGCGGCTCAGTGACTTGGGTGGAGAGCAGCTCCTCCATGGTTCTGACTTGAAACACGGGAACCAAGGGATCGAGCGCCGTCATCTCTTTGCGAACCGCCGATTCCAACATCCGAGGCGGGACCGCGGTGCGCAGAATTACCACCGGTGGCTGCCAGGGCAACTGCTTGTAAGGGAAGTAATAGATGGGCTGGGGGTCGGCGTCCATGGCAAACAGCTTGGCGCTCCCCACCACGCCCACAATCTCACGTATTGTCTCTTCCTTCTCGCCAGAAGCAGTTGCGCCCGGCGTGATGCGCTTGCCGATCACGTCTTCGCGCGGAAAGAACTTGTCCGCGAAGGCCTTGTTGACAATCAGCACTCGCGGCCCCTTCGCGTCGTCATGGTCATTGAAGAACCGGCCTTTGAGGAGAGGAATACCCGCGGTCGAGAAGTAACTTGGCGTTGCAATGGCCACGCGGGCTGAGGGCCGGTCAGGTTGCGCGGCCGGACGCTCTTCGATATTGAAGGAGACCGTGATGTTATCGCCACCAAGCGGCAGCGGCCACACTCCCGCCGCGGATTCGACCCCGGGCAGGGCACGCATCCGCTCCAGCAACTGGTCGTAGAAGGCCAACTGTTGAGCCGTGTTGTACTGCGGCTCCGGCAGGCTGAACCAAAAAGTAAGCAGATGGTCTGGTTTCAGCCCCAGATCGCTTGTTTCGAGGCGCAGAAAACTCGCCATCAACAATCCGGCTCCGGTGACGAGGACCAGGCCCAGCGTTACCTGAGCGATCACCAGCGCGCCACGGATCCGATCGTGCTTGCTGGTGCTGCCCCTGCTTCCCTCTTTCAGCGAAGAAGCAAAATCAACTTTGGACGCGTGCAGCGCCGGCGCCAAGCCGAAGAAAACGCTGGTGAGGAAAGCGAGGAGCAGCGAAAATCCGAGTACCCGCGCGTCGATGCTCGCTTGCGCAAGGCGTGGAATACCGTGGCCGCCGAGGGGCAGCACGACGCCTAACGCGTAATTGGCCAAGAGCATGCCGGCTGCACCCCCGAGAACGGCCAGCAGCAGGCTTTCAGTCAGCAGTTGCCGGACCACTCGCCCGCGGCTGGCGCCCATGGCGGCGCGCACCGCCATCTCCTGCTCGCGGTTAGCAGTTCGAGCCAGAAGGAGATTGGCAATGTTGGCGCAAGCGATGAGCAGCACCAAGCCCACTGCGCCGAGCAAAATCAGCAGGGGTGTGCGCGACTCACCCACCAAAGTTTCAAGTTCCGGTCGAACCGAGGCTTGCGGGTCGTTGGTGTTGGAGTCCGGGTACTTCTTGGCCAGGGCCGAGGCGATGACGTTGAGATCGGCGCGCGCCTGCTCGAGGCTGACGCCGCGCTTGAGGCGTCCGAGCGCCCTTACCATGTGAGCGCCACGCTGCTCCGTCATGGGCGTGTCTCCCGGCGGCGCTTCCCGGTCCTCTGCGATCGTGGTCCAAAGCTGGATGTTGGGTTCGTTCACCGGAAAGACGAAACCGGCCGGGGCCACGCCAATCACCGTGTAGGGCTTTTGATCGAGCGTGATCGTGCGTCCCAGGATGCCGTGGTCGCCGCCGAACTGCCTCTGCCAGAGCATGTGACTGAGGACCACCACGTGCGTCCCCGCCGCTTCCTCGGACGGCAAAAACCCACGGCCCAACGCTGGCTGAATCCCGAGGGCAGGAAACAGGTCCCACGTAGCCATCTCGCCGTCGAGCTGTATGGGCGTTCCCACGCCGGTAAGCGCCAAGTTCGTGTCGCGGGAGGTCACGAGGTGGTCGAAAACATGGTTCTGCGCTCGGAAATCGAAAAAGTCGGGGTAAGAGAGCGGGTTCGGGTGCGGCCCGCCGCGCATCCACATCGACTCGACGGCCACCAGCCGGTCGGGTTGGGCGTAAGGCAGCGGCTCGAGCAAGACGGTGTTTACCACGCTGAAGACTGCGGTGTTGGCGCCGATTCCCAGCGTCAGCGTAAGCACCGCCGCGGCCGTAAAGCCGGGACTCCTCATCAGCATGCGCATTCCGTAGCGAATGTCCTGAAACAGAGTGTTCATCGTTGTTCCCCCATCGGACAAGTGGCTAGTGGCTAGTGGTTAGTGGCTAAACGCGCCGCGAGCTTCCCACGCAGTGAGGCCATCATCCTTACTTCGCAGGTGGTTCGGCCGAAGTTGATCTCTTCCCTTCCCAGTCACCCCCCTGATCATCTCCCCCACCCGTCTTCGCCCAATGGCCTTTTAGCTGATCTCCCTTGAACTCTCCCGTAACGAGATATTTGGCGTCATCCGTATCGCCGTGGATTTCCAGCGCGTTGTTCTTATACGATCCCGAAGTGATATCCAACTCACCTTGGGCCGTAGCGATTGTGCCCGTCACAGTCTCCCCTTTCTGTTGGAGCGTAAGTGTGAACGGCACATCGCCTTGAACGCTGCCATGCGCAACGCATTCCCATTTGCCGGTGACCGAGTCCGCCTTGGAGTCCGGTTTTTGCCCAACAGCCACGCCGCTTACAGCCAGCAGCAACAGGCACATCCCCACTCTGTTCGCAAAACACTTCATAATCATCCTCCTTCGAAGTATTCAGGTTCTCATCCCCACGAGACCCCGAACCGCGAGGTCTACTGTGGTGACTCATCCTGATGTTTCCAGCCGTCAGCTTTCAGCTATCAGCAAGCGGCCGGCAACTCTTGCCCTGTCTGACCGCTGACGGCTGATAGCTGACACTTGGCACCCGACACCTGACCCCTATTCATGCCGCAGCGCCACCATGGGATCGACCTTGGTTGCCCGCCGCGCGGGGATATAAGATGCGGCTAGCGCCACGAAGCAAAGCAGCACCGGGACGCCTGCAAACGTCAGTGGGTCGGTGGCGGCTACGCCAAAAAGTACCCCGCGCAGGAAGCGAGTAAGCGCCCATGACATCGTGAGGCCGACGGTCAGACCGAGGAGCGTTAGCCGCAGGCCCTGGCCCAACACCAGTCGCAAGACGTCGACCCGCTCGGCTCCGAGCGCCATGCGAATGCCAATTTCGTGGGTGCGCTGGCGCGTCGTATAGGCGATCACGCCGTAAATTCCCACCGCCGCCAAAACCAGCGCGAGCATGCCAAAGGCGCCCACGAACGTCGCGGCGATCCGTTGGTTAGTGCTCGCCAGCTCGACCTGCGAGTTGAGCGTCGCCACGTCGACGACGGGTAAATCGGCGTTGAGTTCATGGACCGTTTTCTCGACCGCCGAGGCGAACGCGAGTGGATCACCCGAGACCCGGGCGTGAATGGTCGCGTCGTGAGAATAGTCCTGGAACAAAGGCAGATAGAAGAATGGCTGCGGCGTTTCATCCAATCGATCGTAATTGCCGGTCCGTGCGATGCCCACGACAGCGAACCGTTGTCCCTCAGCCTCGAGCCACTTGCCGATGGCATTTTGATGAGGCCAGTATCGCTCCGCCAGCACCTGATTGACGATGGCCACTGGCTGTGACCCGTTCGTATCCTGCGAGGTAAAGTCGCGCCCCGCGAGCAGGGGAATCTGCATCGTGCGGAGGTAGTTCGGACCGACGTCGGCCTCACGGATAATCATTGATTCCTTGGCCTGAGGTACATAGCCTTCGAGCTTTACGGTGGTGGAGTCGTTTATGAAGCCGAAAGGGATCCAGTCGGCCAGAGTGACGGACAAAACGCCAGGTAGGGCTTCGAGCTTGGCGAGGAGCTGCCGGTGAAACTCGCGACCCTCGGCGGGTGCATAACCGGCTGGGAAAAGGTCGTAAGAAGCCACCAGGACGTGATCCGGATTAAAGCCCGCATCAAGGCGCTGCGCCCTGCGGAAGCCGCGGATGAACAGCCCTGCGCAAATCAGCAACAGCAGTGAGAGAGAGATTTGCGCCACCACCAGAGCACTCGCCAGCCGCGCCTTCTGCAATCCGCCGGATGCCGTCCCTAAGTCTTCCTTCAACACCGCGACCGGGGCCAATCGAGAGGAGCGCAGCGCCGGAAGAACGCCGAAAATCACGGCGGCAACAACCGAAATGGCAAGCGTCGCCAGGAGCACGGTGCGATCCGCCCGAACGTCGAGCGATATCGGAAGATTCGTGGGCGGTAGGAATTCAGCGAAGGTCCCGGCGGTCCAGAACGTCAGCATTGCGGCAACCCCGCCCCCCGCCAAAGCCAGCAGGAGGCTCTCCACCAGAAACTGACGGACCAGCCGGGAGCGACCGGCGCCGAGCGACAATCGAATAGCGATCTCGCGCGACCGCGCAATGGAGCGAACGAGCAGGAGATTCGCCACATTCGCACAGGCCAGCAGGAGAACGACTCCGGCGATGGCCATCAACATCGGCAACAAAATGTAGAAATAGGCGTTTGCCCCATGGGGCGCGCGCCAGAGCGGGTGCAACGTGACGTCGTTGCGGCTTTGGTGCGAGTCAGGATACTGCTCGACGATCTGCTGCATCAGGAGGCTCATCTCTTGCTGGGCCCGCTGCGGGGAGATGCCGGGCTTGAGGCGTCCCAGAAGCTCGAGCCAGTCGCTGGAGCGGCGTTGGAGTCGGTCCCCACCGGAGACAACCTGTTCTTCCATCATCATCGGGATCCACAGGTCCGAACGCAACCCGGTCTGGCTTCCCTGGAAAGCGGGGGGCGCTATCCCGACAATGGAGAAGGGATGGTGGTTCACGTCGACCGTCCGGCCAAGGACGGTGGGTTCAGCTCCGAAATGGGTCTGCCAGAGGCGGTAGCTGATCACGACCACGGGTGCGCCCCCCGGCTTCTGTTCCTCCCCCGGCAGGAGGCCGCGGCCGAGGATCGGTCGTACCCCAAGTACGTCGAAATAATTCGCCGTGGCCAGCGTGCCCCACACGCGCTCTGGCCGGCCGGCTCCGGTGAGGTCCATAGGACGGATGTCGGACGCCATGAGAGCGGAAAAGCTCCGGTTCCTGTCGCGCAGGTCTACGTAGTCAAGATAAGAAAACGACGGGGCGCTTCTGGCCGTTCCTCCCCTCGAGAGAGCGAACATCTCGCCGGTATGCGTGACGCCGGGGATAGGATGGAGCAAGGTGGAGTTGATCCAACTGAAAATCGTGCTGTTGGCGCCAATGCCCAGGGCCAGCGTCAACACGGCAACTGCCGTAAAGCCGGGATTCCTCGCCAGCATGCGCATTCCGTAGCGAACGTCCTGGTACAAAGTGCTCATCGTTTTCCCCATGAACGGACAAGTGGCTAGTGCTTAGTGCCTAGTGCCTAGTGCCTAGTTGCCAGCCCTCGCGGTTAGTGGCTGGTCATCCGTCAAGCCAAATCTTTCATCGTCGGGGAAGGCACGCGTCATTCCGTAAATCTGCTTCGCCAAAGCCATGCCCGTCTGCCAGACAAGAAGATCTCGATAGCTTCTGATCTCACCATTTCCGCTCATCTCGTTCCCCCTGACTCGGCTAGGCACTAGGCACTAGGCACTGCTTTACTCGTACCGCAGCGCCTCCATGGGATCGACCTTGGTCGCCCGGCGCGCGGGGATGTAGCAGGCCAAGAGCGACACCAAGCACAACAGAAATGTCACCGCCGCATAAGTCCACACATCGCTAGTGGCGACGCCGTAGAGCTCGCTCTTAAGGTAGCGTGTCAGTGCAAATGAGATCGCAATACCCAACCCTAAGCCGGTGAGCGTGAGCCGCAGCCCCTGGCCCAGCACCAAGCGCAGGACGGTCGCGCGCTGTGCTCCCAGCGCCATGCGAATGGCAATCTCATGCGTACGTTGGCGCGTGGCGTAAGCGATTACTCCGTAGATGCCCACGGCGGCGAGGATTAGCGCCAGGAGTCCAAATGCGCCGGCAAAGGTTCCGGCCACCCGTTCGAAAACGCTCCCAAACTGCATGCTGGACTTGAGTGTAGTTACAGCAAAGACAGGCAAATCGCCATTGAGTTGGTGGACGGTTCTTTCCACCTCGGCGGCATAACTCTGCGGATCACCGGCCACCCGCGCGTGAATCATCACCAAATCGCGGTAGCGCTGGTAAAGGGGACGGAAAAAAACGGGCTCCGGGGCGTAAATCAAGCGCCGGTACTTGCCGTTCCGGACTACTCCCACGACGTTATACCACTGATCGTCGGTCCTAATCCGCTTGCCAATCGCGTTCTGCCCAGGCCAGTAGCGGTCCACGAACGCCTGATTGACGATGCCGACCAGTTGCGACTTTTCCGTATCCTGCTCGGTGAAGTCGCGCCCGGCAAGGATGGCAATGTGCATCGTCCGAAAGTAGTTCGGACCCACGATACCGCGGCTGGTTTCCATGGATTCACCGGGCTGCGGGAGGTAATCATCGGGATGGATATAGTCGCTATGGATAGTAAAACTGAGAGGCGAGAAATCCGCCAAAGTCACTGACTCAACTCCGGGCAGGGCCGAAAGCTTCGAGAGCAGTTGCCGGTGGAAGGCGATGCCCTGAGCTTCCGAATAGCCGAGAGGTCCGAGCTCGTAGGAAGCCACCAGCACATGGTTGGGGTCAAAACCGGGATCCACATTCTGCGCGTTCTGCAAACTGCGTGCGAAAAGACCGGCACAGATCAGCAAAAGCAGTGAGAGGGAGATCTGGGCCACGACCAAGGCGCGGGAAAGCCGCGATTTGTGAATTCCGCCCGACATGGTGCCTGCCTCTTCCTTCAGCACGGCAACGGGCGCCACGCTGGAAACGCGCAAAGCCGGCAGAATGCCGAAGATCAGGGCAGTGAGAATTGAGGCCAGGATCGTCACAGCGAGCACCCTGCTATCGGTGCGGCCGTTGATGGCCAGCGGCAAGTTGGGAGCGGGCGGAAAGAAAGCTGCAAGGAACCCGGAAGTGTATCCGGTGAGCAGCAGGGCGACCCCGCCGCCCAGCAGGGCCAACAGCAGGCTCTCTACCAGGAGCTGGCGCACCAATCGCCAGCGTCCGGCGCCCATCGACAAGCGCAGGGCAATTTCACGCCGGCGCGCCACGGAGCGCACCAGCAACAGATTGGCAACGTTGGCGCAGGCCAGCAAAAGCAACACCGCCGCCAGCGCCAGCAACATAGGCAGTCCCTTGTACATGTAAACATTGGCCCCGAAGGGCGAACGCCAGAGCGGGTCGAGCGTGATCTGGTTGGGGCCGCGGTGCGAATCGGGAAACTGCTCGACGATGCGCTGCATTTGAAGTTCCAGTTCCTTTTCCGCCTGGCCTCGATTGACCCCCGGCTTGAGCCTGCCGAGCACGTTGAGCCAATGGTCGTCGCGTTCGTGGAGGTCGTCTCCCCAATAAACCAAGGGAAACCACAGATCGGTTCGCAGCCCCGTCTTGCATCCCTGAAAATCACGAGGTGCCACCCCGACAATGGTACCCAACACCCGGTTAATCTGGAGGGTTTTGCCGACGATGGACAAGTCTGCGCCAAAATGGGTCTGCCAGAAGGCATAGCTAATCACGACCGCCGGCAGGCCTCCCGGGTTATCCTCTTCGCCGCGCTGGAAACCACGACCGAGGATGGGCTGTATGCCGAGCACGTCGAAATAATCCGCGGAAACAAACGCCCCGTAAATGCGCTCCGGCTTATTGGTGCCGGTCAGCGACACGAAATCGTCGTGATAGGCCAGGAGCCCCGACAAGCTCCGGGTCCTCGTACGCAAGTCCACATAGTCCGGATAAGAAAACGGCGGAGTAGGGTGTTCGCTGCGCTCCCCTCGCATGACCGAAACAAGCTTGCTTGTATCGGCGACTCCCGGAATAGGGTCCAGCAGCGTGGAGTTGATCCAACTGAAGATGGTGCTATTCGCGCCAATGCCCAGTGCCAGCGTGATCACGACCACGACCGTGAAGCCGGGACTCTTGGCTAGCAAGCGAATTCCGTAACGAACGTCCTGGAACAGAGTGTTCATCGAGTTCCCCATCTACGAACAAGTGGCTAGTGCTTAGTGCCTAGGCACTAGGCACTAGCCACTAACCACTAGCCACTGCTTTACTCATACCTCAGCGCCTCCATGGGCTCGACCTTCGCCGCCCAGCTTGCCGGGACGTAGGCTGCCAGTGCCGCCACTGCGGCCAGCAGCGCGGTAAGCCCGGCGAAGGTAAGCAAATCCATGCGCACAACGCCAAGGAGCAAGCTGGTAAGGAGGCGGGTCAGCGCCAGCGCGCCGGCCACGCCAAGGCCCAGTCCGAGGGCGGCCAGTTTGGTGGCGTTGCCCATGACCAGCCTAAGCACGTCAGCCCGCCGCGCGCCCAGCGCCATGCGCAGGCCGATTTCGTGCGTACGCTCCAAAACCGAATACGCCATGACGGCAAAGATTCCAGCGGCAGCCAGGATCAAGGCAAGAATGCCAAAGCCAATCATGGTGCGCGCCGAATAGTCCACGCCGCTGACGTCGTCGGAGAGGAGTTGTGCGAGCGAGCGCAGGTCGTAGGGAGGCTGCTGGGAGTCGAGCTCCAGCGCTTGGGAGCGCACTGCCGCCGCCAGCGCCAGAGGATCGCCCGAGGTGCGCACCACCACTCCCATGGAGGCTTGAGGCCTCTGAGCGACCGGGAAGTATACGGTCAGGTCAACTTGCTTGTCCCACGGCGTCCGGACGCTTCCCACCACGCCCACCACCGTGCGCCACGGCTCGTTATTCTCCGGCCGGCCGAACCTGACACGTTTGCCCACTGCGTCCTCGTGCGGCCAGATGTGGCGGGCCAGCCCCTCGCTGAGGTTGACCACCAGCGGCGCCGCAGCGCCGTCCTGCGCGGAAATGAAGCGCCCCTTGAGCAAGGGCATGCGCAAGGCGCGGAAAAACTCCGGCGTCACCGTCTGCGCGCCTGCCGAGCGAATCTCACCCAGTGCTTCAGGCGCCTGCCCCTCGGCGCTGTACGGAGTCGAGTTCCAGCCCCACCAGCCTCCCGGCACGGCGGTAACGGCCGCAGCCGACTCCACGGATGGAAGCGATTGAAGCTTCTGGATCAACTGCTCGTAGTATCCTCGGATGCGCTCCGCGTCACTGTACTTCGACTCGGCCAGCGAGATGCGGAAGGTGAGCACGTGGTTGCGGTCGAATCCCAAATTCTCATTCGCCAGGTTGCGAAAACCCGTGACCATCAGCCCGGCCGAGACCAGCAAAACCAGGGCCAGGGCAATCTCGGTGACGACCAGCAGAGAACGGAGACGGTGCCGGGAGGGGCTGGCAGCTCCGCCGCGCGCACTTTCCTTGAGTACCTCATTCAGGTCGGGCCGCGAAACGTGCAAGGCGGGTGCGACCGCGACCAGAATCCCGGCCAGGAGAGCCACCCCGATCGTGAACACCAGTACTCGCCAATCAGCCTGCAAGTGCTTCAGCCCGGGGATGTGCTGGAGGATGAAAGGCGGAATAGTTTTCTGAGTAAGGTCGAGATCCCAGCCGGCGAGCAACATCCCCGCCAAGCCCCCCCATACGGAGACGAGTGTGCTCTCGACGATCAGTTGCCGCACTATTTGCCAGCGGCCGGCACCCAGCGCGAGGCGCACTGCGATCTCTTTCTGACGCCCGGTGACGCGCGCCAGAAGCAGGTTGGCGACGTTGGCACAGGCCAGCAGGAGCACAAACCCGGCCCCGCCCATTAATACCCCGACAAACTGTTTGGTGCCGAACGTGATGTCATCCACCAAGCCCATCACGCGCACCCCGTGGCCGGCGTTGGTTTGCGGGTGCTCGCGGCCCAGGCGGGCGGCGATAGTCTCGAGATCGTCCTGCGCTTTCGCAAGGGAAACTCCGGCCTTAAGGCGGGCAAATACCTGGAGGGAGTGATTCGCGCGGTCCGAAGCCTCTTGGACCGTGAAATCGAGCGGCGCCCAAGCCTCGGCGCCCACGGGAAAGTCGAAATCCGACGGCATAACGCCGATGACCGTAAACTTCTCACCACTCAGCAGCACGCTTTGGCCCACAATGGAGGGGTCGGCGCCAAAGTGCCGCTGCCAGAAACCGTGGCTGAGGACAACGACGTTGTTGCGCCCTGCCCCGAAATTATCAGCGACCACGTAGCGGCCCAACTGGGCGGGTATACCCAGCAGAGGAAAGAAGTTGGCCGTGACCTGAGAACACTCGAGGCGCTCCGCCAAGTCCTTCCCAGTGAGATTAACGTCCCAGCCCCGCACTGCGGCAAGCAACTCGACCCCTTTAGCCTGTTCCTGCCAGTCGCGGAAGTCGGCCGGAGCGACCGCCATGTGCCACTGGTTCTGCTTCGGTGCGGTCTCCCACACGTCCACGGCGCGGTCAAGGTCTCGGAACGCAAACGGATGCAGCAGCATGGCATTGATGCTGCTAAACATGACGGTATTCGCGCCAATGCCCAGCGCCAGCGTGAGCACCGCCACCGCCGTGAAGCCGGGACTTTTGGCCAGCATCCGAATCCCGTAGCGAACGTCTTGAAACAGAGTGTTCATCGTTGTCCCCCATTGGACAAGTGCCTAGTGCCTAGTTGCCAGCCCTCGCGGTTAGTGGCTGGTCATCCGCCGGTAGACGGGCCGCGAGCTTCCCCCGCAATGAGGCCATCATCTTTTGCAGCTCGGCGACCAGCACAATGCTTCCGTGAGCGTCCGATGGCCGGCAGTACCCCAGCTCAACGGCCAAAGTCAATTGAGTGTCCAATTCGGCGAGCGACCCCTCCGCATGAGAGAGGAAGTGGACGAACTCTCTTCTCCCGTGCCGCGCCTGACCCTCGGCGATATTGGAGGGAACCGAAACAACTGCCCGTCGCATCTGCGCCGTCAAGCCAAACCTCTCATCGTCGGGGAAGGCGCGCGTCAATGCGTAAACCTGCTTGGCCAAGGCCATGCCCTTCTGCCAGACAAGAAGATCTCGATAGCTTCTGATCTCACCATTTCCGCTCATCTCGTTCCCCCTGACTCGGCTAGCCACTAGGCACTAGGCACTAGGCACTAGGCACTAGGCACTGCTTTATTCGTACCGCAGCGCCACCATCGGATCGACCTTCGTCGCCCGGCGCGCCGGGATATAGCCTGCGAAAACGGCAACGGCTGCGAGCGCCATGGTCGCAGCGGTAATCGTTGCCGGGTCCGTAGCCTTTACTCCGTAAAGCTGGCTGGAAATGAATCGTGTGGCAGCGAAAGCCATCGCCAGACCGATTGCGACCCCGACACCCACCAGCGCGAGCGACTCGTGCAGCACCATCCAGAGCACCTGCCTCTGGTCCGCGCCCAGCGCCATGCGGATGCCGATTTCGTTGGTTCGGCGCGCCACCCGGTAAGCCAGGAGGCCGTAAAGGCCGACGCAGGCCAGCACCAGCGCCAGGAGGCCGAAGAAGCTTGAAAGCCTCGCAATCAAATACTCTTTATTTAGACTTTCATTCACTTGTTCGCTCAGAGTGCTGATGCTGGTCACCGGCAAGTTCTTGTCCAAGTCCTGAATGCCGCGCCGCACCGAACCTGTTATGGCAGTCGGATCGGTCGTCGTGCGAATCTCCAAATAAGCGGCGTAGGATGCCGGACCCTCGACTTGCGCCAGGGGCATGAAGGCCACAGGCCCATAGTCCTCCCAGGGATCGTTGAGCTTGAAATTCTTGACCACGCCCACGATTTCGATCTCGTAGGTCTTGGCGGGAACATCCATGGAGAATCTTCGGCCAATGGGGTTTTGCTTGCCCAGGTAGCGTTGCGCGAAACTCTCGTTGACCACCGCCACCTGCGGCGCCCCTTTGGTGTCACCGGGGCCCAGATCGCGACCCAGGAGCAGCGTCATCCCTTCCGTCTCCGCATAATTCGGCCCAACCCAATCCCATTGGCAGTCTGCCGCTTCCTTCGGTGGCGGGAAGTAACCCTGAACAGAAATCTGGCCGCCCCAACCGTCGCCGCTCATCGGACTGTAGAGCGAGAGACTCGCCCTGCGCACACCCGGCAGCGCATTTACCCTCTGCAACAGAGCTTGGTACAAGGGGTTTAGCTGATTTTGCTTATAACCGGCGAGGCGGGGATCAATCCCCACCTCGAGCACATGCTCTGGAGCAAAACCAAAATCCTGTTCTGCCAGGTTCCGCAGTGTCCTGACCAATAATCCTGCGCACACCAGCAACAGCAAGGACAACGCTACCTGACAAACCACCAGGGTCTTGGGCAGGTTCCATCGTGCCCCGAGGGATGTTCCCAAGGTTCCACTCTTCAGCGAGCGTGCCAGGTCCACGCCTGTGGCGCGCAATGCCGGCGCCAATCCAAAGAGGATCCCTGTCAACAAAGAGACCGCGAGCGTGAAGGCCAGAACCCTCGCGTCCGGAGTGACGTTAAGTGCGAGGCTGTTCGTTCCCCCCGCCACCATATTGACGAGAATGTCAACGCCCCAGGCTGAAAAGAGCACCGCCACGGCGCCGCCCAGCAGTCCCAGCAGGACGCTCTCTGTGAGCAGTTGCCGAACCAGGCGGCCACGGCTCGCCCCCACCGCCAGCCGCATCGAGATTTCCTTCTGGCGGGCCACGGCGCGTGAGAGCAGAACATTCGCTACGTTGGCGCAGGCAATCAACAACACCAGCGCCACCACGGCCATCAAGATATCCAGCGGGCGCGAGTAAAGGGACCGTAAGCTGGATACTCCCCGGCCACCCGGACTCAGCTTGATGTAGGAGCGCTGGATATCGCGTTGCTCTTCGGAGGAGGGATGCGCGCCTGCTCGCTCCGTCAGGAACTGGCGAAAGGCCACATCCACGCCGGCCTGAGCCTGCCGCAAGCTGACTCCGGGTTCGAGCCGGCCGAGGAGGTTGAGCCAGTTGACGTAGGGATCTCTCATGACAGATCCCCGGTCCGGCATCAATCGGGGCTGGAGCGTCACGGGAAGCCAGAAATCGGCCAGGGGAGTTTCCACGCTCTCTCCGAAAAACTCGGGCGAGGTCACGCCGGCCACGGTCACCAGAATGCCATTCACATCCAGCACTCGGCCGATGACCGATGGGTCGCTGTTGAATCGGCGCCTCCAATAGGCATGGCTGATGACGGCAGCGGGAGGCGCTTCGACGCGAGCATCTTCCGGACCGAGCACACGTCCTAGCGCGGCCTGAACGCCTAGGACGGAAAAGTAGTTTCCTGAGACCAACCTTCCCCAGGCCAACTGTGGCGGCCCACTTTCTCCTGCACCCTGTGGGCGGACGGTAAGGCGATCCAGCTCGGTGCGGAAGGCGGCGATGCCCTCGAAGGAGGGATTGTTATCGCGCAAGTGTTCGTAGAGAGGGTAGGAGAAGATGTCGTAATGCTGTCCGGAGCCAAGACCTACGAATCCGCGCCGGCGGCCCTCACCGAAGAGGGCAAGCTGCTCGGGCTTCTCCACGGGAAGCGCCCTCAGCATGACGACATCAATCAGAGTGAAGATCGCGGTGTTTGCCCCGATGCCCAGCGCCAGCGTGAGGACCGCCACCGCCGTGAAGCCGGGACGCTTGGCCAGCATCCGAAGGCCGTAGCGAACGTCCTGGAAAAGTGCGTTCATAGTAATCGTTTACGCGTGCCAAATAGTAAATGGTGAATAGTGAATAGTGAATTACGAAATGCCACAATGTTCTCCGTTTTACAATTTACTATTCATAATTTACTATTCACCATTTACTATTCGTAGCGCAGCGCCTCCATCGGATCGACCTTGGCCGCCCTTCGCGCCGGGATGTAGCTGGCCACCGTCGACACTGCTATCAAGAGCAAACAAACTCCCAGGTAGGTCAGCGGGTCCGTGGGGCGAATACCATAGAGCATGCTTGCCAGGAAGCGGGTCAGAACCAACGCCCCGGCAACGCCCAGCGCCACGCCGACCACGCCCAGCGTCAGCCCGTGTCCGGCCACCAGCCTGAGCACGTCAGCCTCTCGCGCGCCCAAGGCCATGCGGATGCCGATCTCATGTGTCCGCTGGCTGACTGAATAGGAAGTCACTCCATAGATTCCAACCGCTGCCAGGGCGAGCGCCAGGAAAGCAAAAATCCCCAGCAGGATGAAAGCCAGGCGTTGCGCCGACACCACCCCCGAGATGATCTCGTCCATGGTTTTGACATTGAAGACAGGCTGGTCTTTGTCCACAGCCCGGATCGCGCCTTTAATCGAAGGCAGGATGGCGGCAGGCTGCGAATCCGTACGCACCACCAGGCTCATCGTCTGGTCGCCAGCTTGCAAGTACGAAAAGTAGATTGTGGGCCGTGGCTGCTGATCGAATCCGGTGTCGTGAACCCCGCCGACTACGCCCACGATTTCGCGTGGCGGCGACGCCCACGAGAACTGAAGGTGCTTGCCCACGGGGTCCTGGTTGGGGAAAAAGTGCCGAGCCAGAGTCTGGTCGATGATCACGACCCGCGGGCCGTCCGCGTTGTCGTGGTCCGTGAAAGCCCGCCCCTGAAGAAGCGGAATACCCATCGTGCCAAAGAAGCTGGGGCTGACATCCCGGAAATCCGCGGCAGAGTACTCACCCGGCGCCGGCGGTGGCGCCTCTTTGATCGCGAACCCTCCCATGTCCATGTCGTCCTGGCTCAAGGGAATAATCTCGGTGAGCGCCGCCGAACGAACTCCCGGCAACGCCGCGATGTTGCCCAGGAACTGCTGAAAGGTGTGGGCTCGTTGCCGTGGCTCCCGGTACTTCGAGTCTTTCACGTCATTGGGCAGTTTGATCCGCAGGGTCAGCAAGTGCTTGGGATTGAAGCCAGGGTTGGCATCCATGAGATGCAGGAAACTTTCGATCATGAGGCCGGCACCGATCACCAGCACGAACGCCAGGGCAGCTTCGGCAATCACCAGCGTCGCGCGCATGCGGTGTGCCTCCCGGCCGGCAAGAAAGCCTCTTCCACCTTCTTTGAGCGATTCGTTGACGTTGCATCTTGCGCCCTGAAAGGCGGGAACCAGGCCGAATACGATGCCGGTCAGCAAGGAGATCAGCAGCGTGAAGAGAACTACTCTTCCGTCCATGTGGACCCTGGGCAGCAGGACCGCGTCCGCCGCGTTAGGAACGGGAATGCGCGACGGCACCACTCTCATCAGCAGGTCGGTCCCCCACAGAGCCAAGACCATGCCGGCCCCACCCCCGACGAGTGCCAGCAAGGTGCTCTCTGCCAGAAACTGGCGGATCAGCCGGAAGCGTCCGGCACCGAGCGCGATGCGCATCGCCACCTCTCGCTCGCGGGTGACGGCGCGGGCCAGCAGCAGGTTGGCCACATTGACGCAGGCGATGAGCAAGACGAAGCCCACGCCGCCCAGCAGGACCAGCAGGGCCGGGCGGATGTACTCTACCCGCGCCGCCTCGAGCGGCACCAGAACCACGCCCCAGCCTTTGCGCTCGGGTCGCTGATTCGCGATGCGTTGGGCGATCAGGCTCATCTCGGTGGAGGCCTGCTCGAAGGTGATTCCGGGTTTGGGCCTGCCGAAGACACCCAGGTCACTGTCCACGCGCTTGAGCCAGTCGTTGTCGAAGGGCACAACTACATCGGCGGGAAAGACGGCGGCAAACGAGGCGGGAAGGACTCCGATGATCGTGTACAGCTCGCTGTTCAGCGTTATGCCTCGCCCCGCCACCCGCGGGTCAGACCCGAAGCGCCGCTGCCAATACCCGTAGGAGAGGATCAACAGGTTGTGGCGGCCCTGCGCTTCGTCGAGGCGAAACGTCCGGCCCAGGACAGGCTTGATCCCAAAGAAGTCGCCGAAATTCGTGGTCACGCGCAAACCTGACACCTGCTCCGGCTCGCCCACCCCCGTGATGGTCCCACTTCCGTGCTCAAACAGGAAAAGGTCCTCAAAGGATTTGTTCTGCTCCTTCCAATCGAGGTAATCCCGGCCCGTAGGCCCCACCCGACTCCAGCCGTGCGCGAGGTTGCGTATCCAGATCACCACCAGGCGGTCGGCAGCCCTGACAGGCAGGCGCTGGAGAAGAACCGTATTCACTACACTGAAAATGGCGGCGTTCGCACCAATGCCCAGCGCCAGAGTCAACACCGCGACAGCGGTAAAGCCGCGATACTTGGCCAGCATGCGAATTCCGTAGCGAAGGTCCTGCAACAACGTGCCCATCGTTCTCTCCTCATCGGGTGATCGGGAAGCTCGAAATTCGAAAATCGAAATTCGAAAATCGTCGCGAGTTCCGATTTTCGGTTTTCGAGTTTCGTCTTTCGACTGTTCACCCGATCACCCGGTACGACTGCTTGACTTCCCACCACCTGGACTGCAAAATCATCTTGTTGGACTCTTTGCCATCTAGGAGGTGCCATAACATGACGGTAGGAATCTTCGAAGCGAAGCAAAAACTCTCGCAACTCGTCGAGCGTGCGTCCAAAGGGGAAGAGATTGTCATCACACGTCGTGGTAGAGAGCAAGCTCGCCTGGTTCCGATGCCCGCGGAGCGCGGTCGGACCCTGAAAGAGATCTTTGACTCCATCCGCAGCCGACCTCGGATAAAACTCCCCCAGGGTGTCACGATCAAAAATCTGATCGAAGAGGGGAGGCGTTTTTGAACTATCTGGTCCTTGATGCATCAATAGCCTTAGGTTGGATGGTGGATGTGCCAGCGCCTCGCATATCCGTAAGCGCCCTCCGCCTCCTTCAATCCGGCACGATCGGAGTCGTCCCGGACCTTTGGTACTACGAAGTCTCGAACGCCCTTATCATGGCGGAACGCCGGGGCCGCGCCTCCGCGCAGTTAGTGTCTTCACACATTAGCGATATCGAACGCCTTGCCGCATTCTTGGAGGTCAGCCCGACCACTCCCTCCGCATTGATTGCCGCCGCTCGCCAGTCCGGGTTGACGGCTTACGATGCCGCGTATTTTGAGCTGGCGCTCCGACGCAACCTACCGTTGGCCACACTCGACAACAAAATGGGCGCCGCCGCTCAAAGAGCCGGCATCGGACTTCTCCGATGACAACCGGGAAAACCGTCTGGCTGGCCGGGGCATCAGCGGTGAAGCCGTGGTCCTTGGCCAGCATGCGAATTCCGTAGCGAACGTCCTGGAAAAGTGCGCCCATCATTATTCTCCTTGGTTCACAAGCTATCAGCCGTCAGCTTTCAGCTATCAGCAAGCAACTGCGGATTCTTGGGTTGCTGGTTGCTGACGGCTGAGAGCTGAGAGCTGACAGCTTTACTCGTACCTCAGCGCCTCCATGGGGTCCACCTTCATCGCCCGGCGCGCAGGAATATAGCAGGCGAGCAGCGTCACGGCCGCAATCATCACGGTCACGCCTAGATACGTGAGCGGGTCGTGCGCGCTGACGCCATAAAGGAAACTTGCCATGGCGCGCGTCAACCCCAGGGCGGCCAGAATACCAATTAGGGCCCCCAAGACAACAATCGCCAGCCCCTGGCGAAAGACAATGCGCCAGATGTCGCCCGGACGTGCCCCAAGGGCCATGCGGATGCCGATTTCATGCGTCCGCTGGCTCACACTATAGGAAATGACTCCATAGACGCCCAGGAGGGCGAGGGTCAATCCCAATGTCCCGAGCGCAGCAGCAAGGTAGGCTGCCAAATGAAACACGTAGAACCCTGTGAATCCGCCATCCAGAGCCTGCTCCATTGTCTCGACACCGAAAACTGGCAGTCCGGGAGCAAGGCTGCGAACCTGTTCTTCCACGCTGCGGATCACCGACTCAGGCTCCGCCTGCGTCCGGACTTGCAGGGTTTCGATGGAGATGTAGTTCTGGGCCAGGGGCAGATAGATGTATGGAATACTCTTGGCAAACACGTCTCGATACTTGCTGTCTCGCGCGATCCCAACCACCTCAACCAACGGTCCCGATTCGCCGTTCGTCCGGAAGCGTCTTCCGAGGGCGTCCTCATCGGGCCAGAGCTGGTGGGCCATGGTTTGGTTGATCACTGCCACGCGCGGCGCCGTCGGGGTATCCGAATCCAGGAATGCCCTGCCCTTCAGGACGGGAATCTGCATGGTTGCAAAGTAGCCGGGGGAAACGGGGTTTACAGCAATCGTGGGTGGGGCCTCTCCCGGGCGAGGGAAGTGGCCTTCCACATAAACAGCGTCGTAATCTGCGAATTGGCCGGTCGGAAAACTAAAAGCCAGGCTGGCCGACTGGACTCCCGGCAGCGCCCGGACGCGCGGAAGGAGATTCTTATAAAACTCCCGCCCTTGCGCCTCGTTGAAGCCCGCCTCGTGCGGGTCCATGGTGAGGTTGAGGAGGTGGGCGGGATTAAAGCCAAGATCCATTCGCTGGGCTCTTTGCAGGCTGCGCGTGAAAAGTCCAGCCACAATCAGCAGGACAATGGAGCCGGCCACCTGTGCCACAACAAGAATATTCCGAAGGCGATGTCCGCCGCCGGCTATACTACGGCCGCCTCCATGGAGCGCGTTGCTGGGGCTGACGCGAGAAGCGCGAAGAGCCGGCGCCACCCCCACCATGAAGCCTGCTAGAATCGCGACTCCCGCCGCATAGGCAAAGACGCGCCAGTCGAAACTGAAGTCAGGGCTGATCGGTAAGCTTGCACTGAAATGAATGGAACGTAAAAGACTGGAGCCCCAGGAACCGGCGACGATCCCGGCGCCACAGCCGAAAAGAGCGAGCAAAAAGCTTTCCGTAAGCAGTTGTCGCATGAGACGGGGGCGCGGGGCGCCCAGCGCAGCACGCACAGCCATTTCGTGCTCCCGGGTGGTAGCCCGCACCAACAAAACGTTGGCCACATTGAAGCAAGCAAGGAAAAGCACGAGGATGCCCAGGGCTAGAAACAACCCCACCGCGGTCAGTATTTGCTGGTATTCACCGGGCTTGGGTAAGGGACTAAGCGCGGCTTCCTTCTGGGGCAGGACCCAAATGGCCGCCCCGAGATCGGTGTTTGGATACTGCTGGGAAAGCCGTGTTGCGATGACATTCATGGATGCACGAGCCTGTTGTAAGCTCACCCCTGGCCGCAGGCGTCCGAGCGCAAAGAGCGCCCGCGCGGAGCGATCGGTCAGAAGTTCCTCGATCGCCTCGATGCTCGTCATATTCAGAGGCAGATACGCCTCTATATCCACCTCGTTCAAAGCGCCTCGAAACCCCTTCTGCGCCACCCCCACGATGGTAACGGGATACCCGTCGATTCGAACTGCCCTCCCGATGACCGAAGGATCGCCGCCAAATCGCGTCTTCCAGCAGGAGTATCCGAGCACGATGACCGGATCGGCGCCGGGCACCTTGCCTTCGGCGGGCAAAATCAGACGTCCCAGCGCAGGCTTGATACCCAGCGCGGTGAAGTAATCTCCTGTCACGTAATTCGTTAGGATGTGATCCGCGCGATCGCCTGCGTTCAGGCCGTCAACCCCAAACCGGTATGCGAAAAGATCGACCCATCCGTCGGCTTGCCGCTGGATATCCTCGAAATCAGGATAGGAGACGAGGCTGAGACCCACATCTTTTTTGTGCGTGAATCCGAGCGTCACCGGCGCGCCAGGATCTTGCACCTGAAGACCGCGAAGAAACAGCCCATTTACCGTGCTGAAGATCGCCGTGTTCGCGCCAATTCCCAGCGCCAGCGTCAGCACCGCGACAGCGGTAAAGCCGGGATTCTTCGCCAGCATGCGAAGGCCGTAACGCAAATCGTGGAGCAAAGTGCTCATCGTTCTCTCCTCATCGGGCTAGTGGCTAGTGGTTAGTGCCTAGTGCTTAGCGGCTAGTGGCTAGATGCGGCGCCGGTTTCCCACGCAGCCCTCCAGCTAGGTGGATAATACCTCCATAGCTCCTGGTCTCAGCGTTTCCGGTCATATTCTTCCTTCAGGAGCAGCAGGTTCGTGCTAGCCACTAGCCACCAATCACTAGGCACTAACCACTAGCCTCTCAGTTCAGCCGTATCCGATTGAACGCATCCCAAGTGGACATGTCGGAAAGCACCACCCGGTCGCCAGGTTCCAGTCCCTCCTGAATCTCCACCGTGTTGACG
>Ga0326727_10003810_pt1 | contig 47181 bp, 32 predicted proteins | sample MB2enrmetagenome_FD_207643 | JGI IMG/M metagenome (GOLD analysis project Ga0326727, IMG submission 207643) | Lab enriched peat soil microbial communities from McLean, Ithaca, NY, United States - MB29MY | ecosystem: Environmental > Terrestrial > Soil > Wetlands > Peat | place: USA: New York... | reverse complement strand
GGTGCAGAATGTGGTTCCCAGGGTGGCCTTCACGGGACGGCGTCCTCCGCTGCACTTCGATCCGCCGGAGCATACGGTGTACCGCCGCGCGCTCAACCCGTTTTTCTCTCCCGAGAAGATGGCGCGGTTTGAACCCGTCGTCCGCCGCATTTCCGGAGATCTGCTCGATCCGATCGTCGCGGCCGGAGGCGGGGACGTGTGCGAGGAGTTCACGCGGAAGTTTCCCGGCTACGTCTTCGCAGAGTTTTTCAACGTCCCCACCGATATGTCCATGATCATCAAGGACGTCTCGGCGGCTTATGCAAAAGCGCTGCAGAGCTTCGACAACGACGCCGTGAAGGAAAAGAGCCTGGTGTTGTACGACTTGGCGCGGAACATCGTCGAGAGCCGCAAGGCGCATCCTCTGGACCCGAGCGAGGATGTGGCCTCCGCGCTGCTGGCGGCCAGGGACAACGAGGGCCAATTGCTTCCCGACAACCTGGTGCTGGGAACCATTCGCCAGATGATCGTGGTGGGCATGATCGCCCCGGGGGTCTTTATCGGCTGCATGATGTTGCACCTGGCCACGCACCCGGAGTTGCAGGAGGAATTGCGCAACGAGCCCGGCTTGATTCCGGCAGCCATCGAGGAGTATCTGCGCCTTTTCACGCCCTACCGCGGCTTTGCCCGCACCTCGCGCCGGGACGTGGAGATCGGCGGCCGACTCATCAAGAAAGACGAGCCCATCGCCCTGGTGTACGCCTCAGCCAACCGCGACGAATCGGTCTTTCCCGATCCCGACGAGTTCATTCTCAACCGCCCCAACATCAAGTCTCACATAGCCTTCGGCATGGGCCCGCACCAGTGCGCAGGGATGCCGCTGGCGCGGTTGATGCTCAGGGTTTCGCTCGATGAATTGCTGGTGCGCGCGCGCATCACGGGCCTTGCGGGCGAGATCGTGATGACGGGCTGGCCGGAGTGGGGCACGCTGATTGCGCCGGTTCGGCTCGAGAGACTGGCCTGAGCGAAAACGAATCGCCCTTGACACAGATCCTCTTCCGTCGCTGGCTGTCTCGCCTGGCGAACAAAAAAAGCAATTTAGGCGGTGCACATCGTCTCTGCCGCGTGATCTGGAAAGTGCCGCACGACGGAGTTCGTTCCATCGATAAGGGCCTCAATCTCAATCCCAAGGCGCTGCGGGAAAGGCGTCGGCGACTGGTGGCCATACATCCTGGCGCCGGAAGTCTGTACGGACTGTTTGCGGTCGGTGTACGTGGAGTATACAATTTAGACCATGCCGGATAACTCTCTTCTGCGCACGACGCTCATGATGGTCGGCGATCTGATCCTGGACGAGCCCCGGCCCGATCGCTTCTTTGACCGTTCCCGCTCGACTCTGGCTCAGGCCGGCGTGCTGGCCGGCCATGTCGAGGTGCCGCACACAGATCGCGGCCTTGAGAGTTCCAACGACATTCCCGCTCCGGCCAGCGATCCTAAAAACCTTCAGGCATTGGTGCGGGCCGGCTTTCACGTGGCCACGCTGGCCGGCAATCACATCGCCGACGTGGGTCCGAACGGCATAGCGGATACCATCCAGGGCTTGCGGGACAACAAAATCCAGACCGCCGGCGCAGGAAGCACGCTCGCCGAGGCGCGCAGGCCGGCCCTGCTCACGCGGGAGGGAATTCGGTTCGGGTTCCTCAGTTACAACTGCGTGGGTCCGAGGGAATCCTGGGCCACGTCAGCCAAGCCCGGCTGCGCCTACGTGAAAATCATCACCCATTACGAACTGGATAACGCCTCTCCCGGAGGCCCGCCAACCATCTATACCTTCGCGGATCCGGCCTCGCTCCAGGAGATGGAGAACGACATCGCGGCGCTACGCCCTCAGGTGGACATCCTCACCGTAGCGCTCCATAAGGGAATGGGTCATTCTCCCGCCACTCTCGCCATGTACGAGCGGCAGGTGGCAAAGGCCGCCATCGATGCCGGCGCCGACGTTGTCGTAGGCCATCACGCGCACATCTTGCAGGGCGTCGAGGTCTATAAGGACCGGCCGATCTTCCATGGGCTTGGCAACTTCGTCACCGTGACCAGGGCGCTCAGCGTTGACGCCAACGCAAGCCCGGAACGCCAGGCCTGGGCAAAGCGCCGGCGCAAACTCTTCGGCTTCGAGCCCGACCCCGACTATCCCACCTATCCCTTTCATCCCGAGGCCAAGAACGCCATGATCGCCTGGTGCGACGTCGACAAGAGCGGCGTCCGGCGCGCCGGTTTCCTTCCCTGCTGGATTCACCCCGATGGCAGCCCCGAGGTCCTGATTCGGGACGAACGAGGTTTAGCGGTTGCGGCCTACACGGAGAAGATCAGCCTGGAATGTGGCTTGAAGCCTGCCTTCCGATGGAATGGCGATCGGGTAATTTTTTTCGAGAAAGAAGACTGACTATGCCAGATATGATCGAAGCGCCGCGTCCGCTCGAAGACGTGACCGTTCTGGACCTTACGACCGCGCTCGCAGGGCCCTATGCCACCTTTCTGCTCGCGGGCCTCGGCGCCCGCGTCATCAAGATCGAGAATCCGCTCGGCCCCGATACCTGCCGCACCAACGCTCCGTACGTGGGCGAGCATGGCCCGAGTCTCGCCCGAGAGCACGAAGACGACATCTCTGTGTCTGCCCTCAACCGCCTGCGCAACAAGCAGGCCATCACGTTGAATCTGAAGCACCCTGAGGCGCGCGAGATCTTCGCCGACCTGGTGCGCAAGGCCGACATGCTAGTGGAGAATTTCAGCCGCGGTACGCTCGACCGCATCGGCGCCGGATACAGCTTTGCCAGCGGGATCAACCCCAGAATCATCTATTGCTCCGTCACCGGATTCGGCAGCGACGGCGAGCCCGGCGGGGGCAAGGCGATGGACGCCATCATCCAGGCGCTCAGCGGCGTGATGATGACCTCCGGCGCACCCGACGATCCGCCCGTCCGCGTCGGAGTTCCCTTCGCCGACCTGAATGCGCCCCTGTTCGGCGTGATCGGATTGCTCGCCGCTCTTCACCAGGCGCAACGCACCGGGCTCGGCCAGCACGTGGACGTTTCCATGCTTGGCGTGATGACCTCCATGGTGGCCTGCGAGCCCTTCGACCTGCTGGAGCGCTGCGGAGTTCCCCAGCGCACCGGTCAGACCGTTCCGCGGCTTGCTCCTTTCGGCGTTTATCCGGTCAAGGACGGCTACATCGCCATCTGCGCGCCCACGGAAGCCTTCGCGAAAGGCCTCTTCGCCGCCATGGAACGGCCCGACCTCGGCAACGATCCGCGCTTCCGGACCCGCGACGACCGCGTAGTAAATGTGAAGGAACTCGACCGCCTTATCACTGCCTTCACGCAAACCATGGATGCCGCCACCGCCATCGCCAAGCTCGACGCGTCCGGTGTGCCCGCGGCCCCGGTGCGCACTCCGGAAGTCGCGTTTCGCGATCCGCGCGTGTTGGCCCGTGGCGAAACTGTTCCCTTGGCCCACCCCAAACTCGGCTTCATCGGCGAGGTCATCGGCATGGGATTGCCTATCCGCTTCTCCGGCTCCCATGTCGGCTTCGACAAGCCGGCTCCCGCCGTCGGTCAGCACAATGAGGAAATCTACGGCAGTCTGCTTGGCTATTCCGAGCAAAGAATTCATGAACTCAAGACAAGAAAGGTGATCTGACCTATCGGAGCAAGCGCATTTCAAAATAGCTCCGACAGGCGGGGTAGGTAGTCATCGTCCCACACGGCGCGTTTGAACTTGCCGCGCAGGGAACCTTTCGATCCCTCTTTTTGCATGGCGTTGATGGCCAGGTGGTGCAACAGCGCCAGGTTGTGCGGCTCGTGCCTCATGCGCATTCTGTCCTGATCCTCGTTCATCAATGCTTTTCCAAGCCCTTCATCCTCTCAGCTTCCAACATGTGGCAGGGCTGGATACTAAGAGTGGCGAGATGCAGGGGCACAAGCTTGAACATGGTGCGGGAGAGGCGGAACAGAGAAGCGGCGAATCTGATGCACAGTCTGCTCAACCTTGCTCGACGCCTTCCGGCGGAGATTCACAGCATTGGCATTGACGATGCATGATACCCCGTTTTTTGCCAATTCGTCTCACCATCCACCATCAGCTTTGTTTGAAGATCGGCCGGGTGACTGTGCCGACGATCTTTGAGAGGCTTATGGCTCCTGATACTCCGCCTCGGGGACACTCATTGGAATGCAATCCGGTTGCCGGCAGTCTTGTGAAAGTGATTCATCGATAATGAGTTACCGGAATCCGTTCTTGTCCGAGGCCGTGCTGGCCCCGATGCCGCGGTGGCCACAAGGCTGGTGCCTCGACAAGCCGATAAACGACTACCCAAAATCCTCCAAACTTTTTCCTTGACAGCGCGTGCACGTCCTGCATACACTTCTCACGCCTTTCGTATACCTCACGCAAACGATCGGAACCTGTCAAAGTTGTTCGATGAGGGGAAGGCTGTAAGCACTCCCGAAGATGGATCAGCTTCGACGATGACTGCCCTGCAAGCGAATGGGGCATCGCACGTGGGGCATGGGAGCGTCCCCCTTGTGAGTGAGTGGGAGCGATGAGCGTTATCCCAAACGTGTTCAGTGCCGAACCTGGACACCGCAAACAAAACTGACGGAGGCAATCAATGGGAAAGCTATCGAGGCAAAGCATTTCAATCGTAGCGAGCGCAATCATGATCTTCGCGTCATTTGCGATCGCTCAAAACGCTAATACCGGCAAACTCTCGGGTAACGTGAGCGATGCAACCGGTGCGACTATCCCGAATGCAGACGTGAAGCTCACCAATCAAGCAACAGGCATCGTTCGCGATGTGAAGACCACAGATACTGGCCTTTACGAATTCCCCCTGCTTCCGCCGGGAAGTTATCGCATCGAGGTTTCGCATACTGGTTTCAAAACCGCAGTGCTGGACGGCATCGCGGTAAACGTAACCGAGAGCGAATCCCTGCCGATTCAGTTGACAATCGGCGCCACGAGCGAGTCCGTTACGGTTACAACTCAGCCCGAGCTCCTGCAGACCGAGACGACCGCGATGGGGCAGGTGGTGAGTGGGCAACAAGTCACGGAATTGCCGCTGGTGACTCGAGATTTTGCCCAGATTCTGGGGCTCTCTGCGGGCGTGGTTACGAATGTGACTGATGCTGCAGATCTCGGTCGAGGCGCAGAGAGTGCGCAGAGTTCTTTCAGCGCGCAATTGGGGTTGGTAGTAGGGGGCACAGAGGCCCATGGAGCGCGGCAGGAAGATAACGACTTCGAGATCAATGGCATTCAGGTGAACGACGCATACGGCGGGGGTAATTTCCAGGGCATCAACCTCGCCGCCGGTCTGCCGATTCCCAACCCGGATACGTTATCGGAATACAAGGTACAGACGACGCAATATGACGCTGAGTACGGCCGTAACGCAGGAGCGCAGATCAACATCGTCACCAAGGGAGGCACCAATGCATTTCACGGCTCTCTCTGGGAGTTCTTCCGCAATGAGGATATGAACGCCAACGACTACTTCCGCAATCTGGCCGGGGTGGGTCGCGGGCTGCTGCGTCAGAACCAGTACGGCGGGACGATCGGCGGTCACATATTTCCCAACAAGCTCTACTTCTTCGGGTCTTACCAGGGAACGAAACAGACGAACGGCATTACGACCGGCTGCTCAGCGACGGATATCTCTCCATTGCTGCCAGCAGTGATGCCAGCAACACGCACGGACGCTACGCTTAGAACTGCGCTTGGAACGCTGTTCGGGGGACAGGCGGGTGCGTACGCCCCAATTCAGGTGGCGGCCGATGGATCGAACGTTAATCCCATCGCGCTGGAAATGCTGGAAATTAAGAATCCTGACGGCAGCTATCTGATTCCGACGCCGCAGACAACCATCATGGTCAACGGCCAGCCCGAGGGATTCTCGGCGTTCACCGCCCCATGTACGTATTCAGAGCGGCAATTCATGGCAAACATGGATTACGTCCAGTCTCCAAAGAGTGTGTTCGCCGCCAGGTTCTTCTGGATGGATAGCCTTCAAAAGGTTACCTTCAGCGCTTCGACTGTGCCCGGCTTCGGTGCCGATGCGCCGCAGAAGTTTCGCAACGGATCGTTCTCAAACACTTATTCGTTCAACTCAAAGCTCATCAACGAAGCGATCTTCGGAGTCAACGACACGATTTCACACGCCACCGATACTCCAAACCCGACGACCTGGAATTCCCTCGGCATTCCTGCACCGCAGCAAGGCGAAAACGGCTTTGGCCTGGTGGTTGGCTCCACAACCATCTGGTCCGCCATCCAGCAGGATTTTCAGCAGTTCAATCTGAACTTTGTCGATACACTGTCTTACACGCGCGGCAATCACGCCCTACGCTTTGGAGGGGGCCTCACACGCCTGGACCTCGACCCGGGTGGTCCGATTTTGGCGAGTGAAGCTAATTTCCCCACCTATCCGGACTTCCTGATCGGCCTGCCTGGCTGCGCTCCCGGCACCTTTCCCGTCACGTGCAATCCCATAAATCCAGGCGACACTACCGGTATACCGTTGAGCAATGAAATCGTTGAGCTAGCCTTCCAAAGCCGCGGCTCTCGCCAATACCGGGCGTGGAATGTCTATGCTTTCGGTCAGGATGATTGGAAGGTCACGCGCAATTTGACCTTAAATCTGGGGATTCGCTATGAACATCTCGGCGACATGGCAGACGCATTGGGCCTCAACGGAGGCTTTGACCCGACGAAGGCGAACCCGGCGTGCCCCACGAGCTGCTTTGATGGCTTTTATGTCGACAGCAATTATCCCGGCGGCAGCCTGCCTGCGGGAGTTGTCAAGGATGGACAATTCTCGGACAAAGACAAAGATCGAGACGCATTCAATCCCCGTATCGGCTTCGCGTTCGAAGAAAACTCCAAGATGGTCCTGCGGGGCGGATACGGCATATACGCCAGTTTGCCGAATGCGGCCCAACTCTTCGACACAGGGAACACCGAACCCTGGTCCGACACGACTATCCTCGGGGGGCCCGCGAATGCCGCCCAGAGCCTTGCCAACCCATTCCCGGCAGTGGCGCCCCTTTCGGCCTTTCCTGTCTGGGTTCCCTATACGTCCTCATCACTGTTGGGCCTTGAGCTGATGAGTGTTGATTTCCGGCCCACGATGACTCAGGTCTATAGCCTGAATCAACAACTGAGCCTTTCACCAAACATTCTTCTTGAGATAGGATACGTCGGCGCCCGCGCAGAACATTTGTTTCAGGCCCAGGGTCCCAACGCGGCAGGCTTTGCCACTCCAGAGGCGCCGATCAACGGAGTCACCACCAACACACTGACAAACATCCAGCAGCGAGTTCCTGTTGAGGGGTTCGCTCCTAATGGATTCGAAATCTTCGCAAGTAGTGGCGCCAGCTGGTATAACGGCCTGGATGTCACCCTTGCGCAGCGCGAGAGCCATAACCTGCAATACCAGGTTGCCTACACATGGGGGAAGACGCTCGATACGGATGCGCCTTCTATAGGATCGGAAGTATACGGCAATCCCTTTCAGTATTTCCGTAGCTACGGCGACGTTGCTTACGATCGCCGCCAGCGCGTGATTATCAATTACGCATACAAATTTCCGACATTGAAGTCGAAGACGCTCGCATCTGAGTTCATTAATGGCTGGGAATTAACAGGCGTGAGCACCTTCCAGACCGGACTTCCTCTCAACCTGAATGTAACGAACGGGAACATCTATTCGGGTTTCACATCGCCAACAAACTACGACTACGCGGAAGTAAGTTGTCCCGCATCGCAGCTTGAGACTAAAGGCAACAAGGCCGCGAAGATCAGTTCGTATTTCAACCTGAGCTGCATCCAGCCCTTCCCGGTGGTTGATCCTTCCGGAGCAACGGGATATGGCAACGCTCCGGTTTCACCGGTCTATGGCCCCAGACAGGCAGACTTCGACATGGCTTTGGTTAAGGAAACCCGGATAAGGGAAGCCGCCAATGTGGAGTTTCGCCTGGAGTCCTTCAACACGTTTAATCACACGCAACTGTCGAACCCCGGCACAGTCGGAGCGGCAGCGCCGCCCCCCGGAGCGACCCTAGCGCAGGCAGCCAAGGCTCTCAGCCCGACCTTTGGTCCGATCACAAGCACGAGTGTTTCACCTCGCGTGGTGCAACTCGCGCTCAAGTTCAACTTCTAACTGCAGCACGATCGACGGAATCAACTAAGGCCCATGTCTTGTGCCGATGATGAATCGGCATGAAACATGGGCCGGACTGTGTTCCAGTAGTAGTATTCCGGGCCAGGGCCACCAGAACAGTTAAGTTCAGCAGAATTATGGAGGGAACATGGATCGTCGAAAGTTTATTGCGGGAACTATGCTTGCCGCCGCCGGCGGTGTGGCCACGGCCCATGCCGACGGCCGGATTATAGGGAACGGAGCCATGCCAAATGGGGTTGCCGACGAGCCGGCAAAGACGGGAATGCACAAATTTTCCAAGATGCGGACCATCACGCTGGAAGAGCATTATGTGAGCCCCGCCTTTATCGCCGGTCCGGGGAAGTCAACGGCCGCGGTTAGCGTTTACAACAACACTTCCCACCCGAACTTGTGGGCGACGCTGCAAGATGTGGGCCGGGCCGTCTGGCGGCGATGGACGAGGCGGATATTGACGTCCAGATTCTCTCGCACTATGTGGGCATCGAGCAGCTCGAGGCTAAGGAACAGGTGCCCATGGTGCGCGACACCAACGATTTTCTGCTGGAAACGGTGGCAAAGTACCCGGCGCGTTACGCTGGGTTCGCCAGCGTGTGCACGGCGGCTCCGGACCAGGCCGCGAAGGAACTGGAGCGCATGATGCAGGCAGGCTGCAAGGGCGCCATCATCAGCGGCCATAGCCGCGGCCGCTACCTGGACGACAAGTTTTTCTGGCCTATCCTGGAGGCCGCGCAACACCTGAATGCGCCAATTTACCTGCATCCGACCCAGCCGCCCCAGGCGGTCATCGACGTGTATTATGCCGGTTTCTCTCCCGATGTAAGCTTTTTATTCTCCAGGGGGGGATGGGGCTGGCACATCGAGACCGGGGTGCACGCTAGCCGCATGATCCTGGGCGGAGTGTTTGATCAGTTCCCGAAGCTGCAGATTATCGTCGGTCACATGGGTGAGGCACTGCCATTCATGATGCCGCGCATGGATGCCGCCATGGCCAGGACCAGACCAAGCTGAAGCTGCCTATCTCGGGTTATCTGCGCCAGAACTTCCACTACACATTCAGCGCCTTCAACTACACCCAGAACTTCTTTGACGTTATGACCCAAATGGGCGTAGAAGGCCGGATCATGTTCTCGGCCGACTATCCCTTTGGGTCGATGATGGAAGCGCGCCTGTTCCTGGATGCGCTACCGATCAGCCCTGCCGACCGGGAGCTGATCGCGCATGGCAACGCTGAGCGGCTGTTTAATATGTGAAGACCGGCGGCGCGCAGCCCCCGTTGTTTTCGTGAGGTTCGCTCTGCAACGGCCGGCACTGCCACCGGAAAGCTGTTTCCAGGTCGGTCTCCTCAAACAGGGCTTACACCTCGTCAGGTTCAACGGCGTTTTGAGCACTGGAAGAGAGTATCAGGGCTCCGGTTAATATTGACGATTCATTCGTTCCGCGCCGTGCTAATTCGACACCCGTCTCGAATGCCAAGCGCACACCTCATGGTCATGATCGGGCGGGGAGTTCCGATCAGCCGAGGTGCGAGTCCAAGAGATCCCGGCTGGCATCCTTCACACTCTCGAGAGACGCAACGATGTCGATGATACCTTCGAACGAGGAGGCCTTGAGTGAGCGGTGAGCGTGGCCGGCGCAGTCCATGAATTTGCGGACAAGAGCCTCGTGTCCGATGGGGTTTTCCGGATGGCCGAGCGCGTGCTTGACGCTGGCGCTGAAAATCGCGCCGGCATGGGTGCGTATTGTTGTCGCGCCGCCCTCGATATCCGCGTCTGGATTGATCGCGACGGAAACCTTCGGGGTCAGCGCCAGCACGCGGGGATCGGCGAGCGCATGCGGAAAGAAGTGTTCAAGTTTGACTTCTCTGTGGACAAGCGCAGTGCTGACGGTGAAGGGCAGACTGAACTTTGCATCGATTGCAGTCTCAGGCCGGCGCTTCTGCTCAACGGGTTCACTCAGCATCCTGTGAATGGGGGCGCCGGCGAGATGAATTTCGGCAATCTCGGCGGGATCGAGAGCGTGGCTGGCGGCCATCTTGAGAGCGCCTTCAATGAAGGCGTGCGTTCCGCGGCAGGCCGGCCAAGGCTTGAAGCTGACGCGCTCTCCCAGAAAATCGCGGCCCAGATCCCTGAGCAGGACCGCGGGAGCGTAGTTGCCGCGCGCGTACGTGGCAAAGAAGCCTGCCTTGCCTTCGAACGGCTCTTCGAAGCCGCTCACGCCTCTCCGCGCAAGCAGCGCCGAAACCACGCCCGCCTGAGCCGGAAATGCGTCGCGGACGGCACGGATGACGGATTGAGGGCTGTATTTCAACTCCGCGCTGCACGTAGCCTGGCAGAGGACCAGAGAAAAGGCGTCGAGCACCTGAGTTTCTGTGAGCTGCAAAAGCCTGGCCGCCGCCGCCGCGGCGCCAAAGGCGCTCAGGATGGGCGGAGGGTACCAGCCATAGGAATCCAGGCTCGCAGTCAAAGACAGGCCGAGGCGGCACACCAGGTCGCACCCGATGGCCTGGGCAAGCAATAGTTCCTTGCCGCTGACTCCGCCGATGGCCTGCGCCACTGCCAGCGCGGCCGGGACCACCGCGGCGTTGGGATGAACCGGGGCTCCATCGAAGGCATCCTCGAAATCCAGCGCATGGGCCATGGAGCCGTTGGCAAAAGCGGCCATGGGCGCGGGCGCTTTTGCCGAGTAGCCGAGGATGGCGCTCTCCGGCCGGCCTTCGCATTCGATGGCCATGGCGGCAAAAGCCGCGCAACCCTCGCCCAATCCGCTTGCCCCGAGAGTTACACCGATGGCGTCGAGCAAGGACTTCTTTGCCGCCTCCCGAGCGCCCGGTGAGAGATCTTCGTAGCGAGCGGAAGCCACGTGACGCGCGAGCGTGGAGGAAAGAGTCGCGGTCATGGCGCTGCCTCAACCATCAATTCGCTGCCCGAAGCGACCAGCCGATTCATTTCGTTCTCGCCGTAATCGCCGACTATCAGTGCCAGGTCGCGCGCGCCTCCATCGACGCCGGAGTCGATTTGATGTTCTCGGGTCATGGGAAGATCCATGGCAAAGTTCCCCAGACTATATAGAATCGGAACGCCACGGTAGACCTCGAAGCCTTTCAGGATGTGGGCGTGGTCGGACATAGGCATCAGCCGGCAGTTGCTTCGTCGTTGAGTTCATGGGTGGGCGCAGCGGCGGGCTTGCGTCCAAGACTGGGGCCGATCGACAGCAGCACGATGGCGCAGACCAACAGGCCGACGCCGATCATTTCCGCGGTTGTGGGCTGGGGATAATTTCTCATGCGCCAAAGAGCATAGGCTGCGATTACGCCGCCAATTACGCTGGCGGAGCGTTCGAGTGGAACGCAATAAGTGTTCTCGCGCCGGCCGAGAAGGATCATTGCGGCGAGCAGACCCTGCACCGCTACGATCGCCCCCAGAATGACGATGACCGGCAGCAGGGCGCTGGACCAAAGTCCGGTGAATCCCCAGCGCAGTTGGAGCAGCGATGGAGTGCGCCCAGCCAAGACCAGGCCGCCGAGGATGGCCAACGCCAGCGGATAAGCAACCATCTGCTCCTCGACGAAGTAGCGCTTCAGCGACTCAGGATCGGCGTTCTTTGCCGTACGCGTCATCACCATGAGTCGCAGAAAATAGCCCAGGAGATTCAGAACGATTGTCAGCAGGCAAAGCGCAGGAACATGAAGACCGCCGCGTTGCTGGATAGTGACTGTCAGAGCTGTGGCCACAAGCAGCAGGGCCACTCCGGAGTACCAGTGCACCTTGCGTCCCATGATCCGGACGACAAGGGGCGCGACAATGAGCGCGTCCCCGCGCATGAGTACCTGGATAAACGGAATGCTGACGCCGGGAAAAGTGAATGACAGCGGCACTGTGGTAAGAATCAGGGTCGCACCCAGCCCGGCTACGGCTGTAGCCCGCGTTGGAACGGGAAAGGTCAGCGGTCCGAAGCGCAGGCAGTGTGCCGACTTCCACCAGCCGTTGAGCCAGAGAACCATGCCCATCGAGACACCGGCAAAGATCAGCGTAAGAGGAAGCATCGCCAGTCCAGTCAGCGGGATAGCCATTCCACCGTGTGGCTGGCTGGCGAGCACCCTGGTGGCGCCGATGTAGGGAATCCAGACCAGCAGATACGCAAGCGCATAGAAGAGCGGCCCCAGTTCTGCGCGCCGCTTTTTCATCGCCGGTCACCTCTTGAAAGGAGCTGTCTTGGCTTTCCGGTCGTGCACTGCAGAGCGTCCGAACGGCCGCCAAAATGAGAACACGCTTTTGTATTCAGCTAGTATACGTTAGGATTAGACTCCATGCCGCTGATTTGCGGCATGGAGCTGGGAGAAGATGCAGTGGGAAGCGACCTGAGATACAAAACAATCCTCGTGACGGGAGATGTGGGCCCATGCCGCAAGGAGCCGGGCACGATCTAATCCGGGCGCGAGTGCATCGGCGCCAAATACCGAACCCGCCCAGTTCAGTTCGCCGCCATAGGGTTCTCCGCCCAGATAGACACGCCTGCCCTGCGCAGAACTCGGCAATCGCGTCATGCGTCGGATTATACAATCACTTTCGATGAAGACTTCCCCGCTTGCCTTTTTCCATTCTCGTTGTTTTCGGTTGGGATCGGCGGCCGCAGCCGTCGCGGTTGTGGTTGCAGCGCTGTTGTGCGCACACGCCGGGAGCCAGTCCGGTTCTACTGCCAATGCCGGCCAACCGGTAATACAGGGTGGCTCAAGACCCGCGCCCAGCTACGGTACGGGTGCCCCGGCGCCGCCCCAGCTCAGGCAGGCGATGAAGAACCCCGATTACAGCGCAGCAGGCGTGATTGACGGCAAAGCGGGCTTTTGGGTTACAGGACAGGGCGGCTCGCTGCCGGATCACGCGCTTTATAACGACTCAACCGGAGCGCTGGGCGTCGTCAACCTGCGCGGGCCGATCGCAACAGAAGGTCACCCGTTCTTCACACCATTAGGGAAGAACGGCCGTGCCTGCGTCTCCTGCCATCAACCGGCGAACGGCATGAGCATTTCCGTTGCTACCCTTGAGTGGCGCTGGGCCGAGACCAAGGGGCGCGATCCGGTGTTTGCGGCGGTGGATGGATCGAACTGTCCGAACCTGCCCCAGGCGGTCGCGTCATCCCATTCTCTGCTGTTGCAGCACGGGCTCTTCAGGATATTTCTCCCTTGGCCGCCGAAGGCCTTGGACGGTTCGGCAATGGACCCGGAGTTTACGATCGAAGTCGTTCGCGACCCGACCGGATGCAATACCAGCAAAGAGTTCGGGCTCAACAGCGCCCATCCGATGGTCTCGGTCTTTCGCCGGCCGCGTATCGTAGCGAACCTGAAGTACGTGATGGCGCCGTTTGGAATGTGGTCTCCAAAGACCGGGGAAGTGTTGCCGGTCGATCCCGCCACGGGTCAACGGCTCAATTTGAACCTGATGACGGACAATCGGTTTCCGACGCTCGAGGCGCAGGCAACGGATGCTGCACTCACCCACGAACAGGCCGACGCCAAACCGGATGCCGCAATATTGCGCCGGATCGTGGACTTTGAGATGCAGATCTACGCGGCCCAGAGCCTTGACGCGCGAGGAGGAGACCTCACCGGCGGCTCCATCAAGGCGGGACCGCAAGCCCTGATCGACGGCAGGCCCGCAGTGCTTGGATCCCATATAGGCGACTTTCCGGAGTTGGATGGCTGGATGACATCGGATGCTATTGGGCGCCCAAAGTGGGATCGCAATACGCCGCCCGAAACCTTCCGCGCGCACCGGCCCGGCGAGGAGCAGGAGACCGCCGCGCAGAAGAAATTTCGCGATTCAGTAGCGCGGGGCTACGAGATTTTCATGCAGCGCGACATTCTCATCCGGAATGTTTCCAACTACAACACCATCGGTCTCGGCAATCCCTACAAGCAGCCTTGCGCCAACTGCCACAATGCGCAGCGCACGGGCATGGACTCCTCTCCGGGCTTCATGGATCTGGGCACCACAAACCTGCCAACTGCGGATCCACTGCCCTGGCTGCCGCTCTTCAAGCTGGTCTGCAAACCGTGGGCAACTCCACATCCGTTTCTGGGCCGGGTTGTGTATACGCACGATCCGGGACGGGCTCTGATCACCGGAAAGTGCGTGGACATCGGTTCCATCAACATGCAGCAGTTCCGCGGCCTAGCGAGTCGCGCACCGTACTTTTCCAACGGCTCGGCGAAGACGATTCGGGACATTGTCGTCTACTACAACAAGAGATTCACGATGGGCTATACCGAGCAGGACATCGAAGACATGACGAATTTCCTCAGCGTACTTTAGGAGGCTGTTTGAGACGGATTGTTCTCCTCGGTTCGGCGCTGCTTGGCGGTCTGCTGCCGCTCCATGCGCAGTCGGCTCCCTTGGCGCAGACGGCCCGGAAACCGGCGCGGCCAGCCAATGCGCGCAGCTTTGTCGCCTGCCCCATCTTTCGCAACACAGAGCGGCAATGCTGGCTGGCAAAGTATAAGGGAACGATGTATTACATCGATCCGGGAACCGGCTATCGGCCGCAGCTTGGATTCCGGGTTTTAGTGGAGGGAACCGTTTCACCGGACCCACCGGTCTGCGGCGGCGTGCAGTTGAATCCTCTTCATGTTTCGGTGCTTCCCGAGCGCGCTCCGCAATGCCAGACGATTCTGCCGGCCGGAGGCTTCGATTCGCCTCCGGTTCGCAATAACTACGGCTACGTAAAACACCCGGGCGATCCGCCACTACCCCGATACACTCCGGGGACCGTTCTGGGGCCTCCACCACCGCCCTACGCGGACACGCATTACACGGTCTACTTCACATTCGACCGGGCCTTTCTTCCGGAAGGAACAACGGAAGTGATTGTGGAAGAGGCTGCTGCGCTGATCAAGGCCGGCCACCCCCGCCATGTGGATGTAAAAGGGTACTCCAGCAACAGCCTGCTCGAAGACGGAAAAACATTGGTCGAGAAGAAGGGGATGGCTGAGGCTCGCGCGCGGCTGGTGGCGAGGGCTTTGAACGAATTGGGAGTGCCGAGCGAAGTGATCTCTATTGATTGGACTGCTCAACCGTTACCCGGAGACGGCGTCAACGACGCGGATGGACGGAAGGCCGTTATTGATATCGAATTCTGAACTCAATCGCCGGAAGCCGCGTTGCTCATTGTCCGATCGGCAAGTTCTCAAATAGGCGCATCCCAGCGCTGGCAGTGAGGGCCCAGCGCCGCGATGAGCAGTCCTTCTGCTCTGCTGCGTGCCTGAATTGCGGCTATTTCTGTGCTTCGCCCAGGTAGGTGCAACTCCAATTGGCCGCGCTGTTCACGTCGCCGTTACCGCTAAAGTGCGGGAGCATCGGATAGGCGCAGATCAGCCGTGTGGCAATCACCTTGCCCGCCTCGGACTGTGAAGTAATGAACTGGCTGGGCGCTCGCCCTTCTTCCACCCATGCCATGATCGCCGCAAGCTCATCGTGTTTCGCGTCCAGGGGGCGCGATTCTTCGTTGAGTTTCGCCTGTCCGAAGAGCTCCCCCTGTCCGAAGTCGGTCGGTCCAGTCCCCCCGGCGCAATGGCCCATGCCGGACACAACAAAAAGACGGAAGAAGCTATCGGTTTCCTGCTTGCCCAGTCGATCCACCACCGCGTTGTAGTAATCGATGTTGGCCTGGGTGGGAACAATCGGGTCCTCAGCCCCGATGTAGGTGATCAACTTGTGGTTCAGGCGTTCGAAGGGCACAAGATCCGTATTCCATACGCGCACACCCGGAACGATGGCCTCTTGGGCGGAGACGTCGCGGGCAACGTCGAAGTTGGCGGCATCCCAATTCGGATTCTGGTAGGTCCACTCGCCGAAGGTAGCTACTGTGACAGGACCTGGACCGCCTGACTGCCGAGGGCTGAAGTAAATCGCTCCCGGAGAAAGTGCCGGGAAGTACGTCCTTCCATCTTTACCCACCAGCGGTCCGAGGATCGCGCGGGCATGTTGCACCTGGGCGGGCGTCAGTCCCGGCGTGCTCGCGATGTCGAATTTGCACGCAGCGGGATTGATGATGATGCCGTCCTTGACGCCGTCCAGCGCGTCGCATTGCTGAATCGCCGTCTCGGCGATTCGCTTCCAATCGTCGGGCTTCAGTTCGCTCGCCGGATCCTGTTGCGTCAGAATCTGGTCCAGCACGAAGCGCGCCGAGATACCGGCCATCGAGGTACCCGATGCCCCGGCGATCACGCCGTCATAATCGGCAGGAAAACGCTGCACTTCGTTCATGCCGTTCAGTCCCCCGCCCGAACAGCCTTCGAAATAGGCATGGTGCGCCGGCGATCCGTAGTAGAGCGCGATAAGTTTCTTGGAATTCACGGCCATCAGATGATGGGCGCGCCATTCGTAGTTTTCCAGTCGATCGGGGTGCCCCAGCGCCCAGTGCGGGTCGCTCTGCCAATGGCCCAGGTTGCTGCTGGCCGAAGCAAATCCGCGGCTGACGCCGTAGGCCAAGCCCGGGTAAAGAATGAATCCCGCATCGCCGCCGTTGCCCAATCCCAGGTAACGCTGATTCCAGTCGTCCGGCAGCCAAAGCTCGAACGCAATCTCTTTTTCAATCACGCCGGACACACGGCAGAACGGCACACGCACCTCGGCGGTGCGTAGCATCGCGGCTCTCGCGTCGCCGGAAAACTTCCAAACCGGAGCCGGATGAATCTCCTCGGCTGCGTCTATACGGACGTCCGGAATCTGCGCGTGCATGAGATCCGCGCAACTGATCTTTGCAAACACAGGAGTGCTTGCACCCGATAGCAGAATGGCGAAAACGGCTGCTATGAAACGCCGGTTACCGGAACCGGAGCAAAGTGTGAAAGGGAACATAATCCTCCTTATGGTCGTGCTGGTGCGTTGCAAACGTAAAGTGGAGAATGATCGCATTGGAGGAACTGATGCGGATGACAATGCACATCGAACTCAACGGACCGATCCGCGCCACGCGCTGGCCCGAATATGGCGCCTTATCGGTCCCGGTGCGCTTCGTGGTTCAGAGCGCGTGTTCGGTGCGCGCAATCACCTCGTCCTGCATGGGCTTATTGAGCATGACGAAATAGGCGCTGTAGCCGGCCACGCGCACCACAAGGTTGCGGTATTTTTCCGGCTCGGCCTGCGCCGCCCTCAGCGTCTCCGCCGTGACCACGTTGAACTGTATGTGCTTGCCGCCGCGGCTGAAGTAGGTGCGCAGCAGCCCCGACAGTTTCTCCAAATCGGCCGGAGAGGACAGCGCCGTGGGATGAAACTTGAGATTCATCAGCGTGGCCTGGTAGGGATCCTGGTCGATCGTGAGCGCGCTGCGCAGAACCGCGGTCGGCCCATGCGCATCCCGGCCCTGCATCGGAGAAACCGTCCCGTCGGCACAGATCTCGTGAGCCCGCCGGCCATCCGGCGTGGCGCCGGTCAGCGCTCCTCCGGGCTGGTGCGAGGTGATGGAGATCGCGGTCGCCTTGTGCGTGCTGCCGAATGAGGTCGGCAACTCTTCGGCCGTCTTCACCCAGAAGGCATACAGATCCCTCGCGATCCCGTCCACCCGCTCGTCGCCGTTGCCGTACTTGGGCGCCGCCAGGCACATCTTGCGAATCTCCTCGTACCCTTCCCAGTCGGCTTCGAGAGCTTCGCAGAGAACCTTCATCGCAATCTTTTTTTCCTCAAAGACCAGCTGCCGCACCACGGTCAGTGAGTCGGCCACATTGATCATCCCCACAGGATTCAGCACAGCGCCATTCTCAAACGGCATCTTGCGGTCCAGCGTGTCCCGCCCGCAGGCCACGCCATCTTCCATCAGCGAGGCGCGGAAGGGATCGGGGAACAGCTCCCGCTGCACCAGCAGTTCGATATTGTCCTTTTCCGCCGCCAGCTCCATGAAGTGCCTCAACTGGCGCAGAAAAGCCGCGTAGAACTCTTCGAAACTCGCGAAGTCTTCCCATACGCCGGTGCGCAGGCCCACCTCCATGCCGGTGTTCGGATCGACACCGTTGTGACGGAAGATATCGAATACCAGCGGCACCACGAACATGCCCACCGCGCTGGTGCGTGAGCGGCCCGGCAGGTTGGCGTCAAGGCAGCCGGTCAATACATATTCGCGGGCCTCTTCGGCAGCAATCCCGTGGCGCGTGAAAAACTCAACGTAGCTCCTGTCGCCGACAAACGCCGGCATCCCGATTCCCATCCGCACCACTTCCAGCGCCTTCATCAGGAGCGCCTGGGGGGTGTTTTCATGCACGCGCAAGGTGAGCGTGTGGTGTGGCGTTGGAACGTTGCGAGCAGCCTCAAGCAGCAGATAGGTCAGTTCGTTTGTGGCATCCCGGCCATCGCGGGTCACGCCGCCGATCGTCCAGTTGTGCCACTTGGCCATGCCGGCATTCTTCTTGCGGTTGAGCTTACCGCTGGTGCGGTTCAACTGCATGTCTTTCAAGCGCAGGCACTCCAGCAGCTCTAGCACCTCGTCGTCCGTGATACGGCCGGCATCCTTGTCCGCGCGATAGAACGGATACATATATTGATCGAAACGTCCGGCCGCTGTGGTGGGCGAGGGAGAGACGATCAAAAAGATGAACCAGAAGGACTGAATCGCCTCGTAAAAGGTTCGCGCCGGATACTCAGGGACATGCCTGCAGGTCTCGGCCATTCTTTCAAGCTCGCGCTTTCTCTCCGGCCGCGATTCGTCCGCCGCCATCTGTTCGGCCAGTTCCGCGTAGCGGTGCGCCAGCCCGATTGCCGCTTCATGCACCAGGATCACTGAGCGCAGATAGTGGTCCCGCTTGTTGCAATCTTCCGTCTCGAAGCGCATATCCTTCAGCGCATGTTTGGCCTCGTTCACGACCGCCCGAAGTCCATAGTTCAGCACTCGTTCGAACTCCACGCACATCAGGAAGAACCCGGGGCCCAGACCCAGCCCGGACTGTGCGTAACCTCCGCCCGATCCTGCTTGCGCGTTCTTCCAAGGCGGCAGAATCACGCCCGAGCGCATGAACGGCCACAGCCGCTCGTGGTCGGCCACCATCTCGCTCATGCCGCCGACCAGCGTCCTGGGCCGCAACCCGGCGTTCAACCGCTGGAGATCGAGCTCGTCCTCGGGGCGGATCATGTACCCCTCTTCCTTGAGCGCGTCGATCTCGTCCTGGGTCCAGATTCCGTACTCCGGGTCGATCTCAAGTCCCATGGGCTGGCTCGCGCCCTGGCCCACGATCAACTCGTCCTCTCCTATGAAGATCGGGATACGCTTTAGGATGGCGGCCAGTGTCTTTGCCCGACGCACCATCGTCGGCTCGCCATCGGTTTCGCCGTACACCTCGCAGGCAATGCGAATCTTCTCAATGCAGATCGGATAGCTCTCCACCTGCACTGCCCGCGCCAGTCGTTCCACCCGTGCTGTCATGGCTCGCACTTCCGGCTCAACCGCCGTCCTTTCGGATACACTTTATATTCACATTGTATACCATGGGGCAACTCCTAGGCTTATAATTGGTAGGATTCGAATTTACGGGCATCCACCCTTCGTTCCGATTCCAGTTCTTATTGAGGGTAATCATGATCTCGACAGAAATCCAGAATCCCGTGCAGGCACGGACATCGAAGGCTTGGCTTCTGCCCTACATCATCACGCTGCTTGCCATGCTGACCATGCAGATGTCAAGCATGGGCTATGCGCCGCTGACGCCCCAGATCGTGCAGGAATTCAAGCTCACCTACACTCAGCTTGGACTCTTCGCAGGGGCCTATGGCCTCATGTCGCTCCTGCTCAGTGTGCCGGCCGGCATGGCGGTTCACCGGTTCAATGAAAAGCGGGTGCTGTTTCTTGGGTTGGTCGTTACGTGCATTGGAATCGCGCTGTTAAGCCGGGCGATCGGATTCATGACGGCATTCTTGTCTCTGATCGTCTGGTATGGCGGCTTTCGCTTTGCGTTTGTCGGCGTCCTTGCGGCCCTCACATTCACCTGTCCGCCGGCCTGGCGCGGCCGCTCGTTTGGCATCCTCGGCGCCATGTCATCGATTGGAGTCATCATTGGAGCCCCCTTCGGCGGCTATGTGGGAAAGATATTTGGCTGGCGAACGGCAATGATCAGCTTCGCCTGTGTCGCCTGTGTGGCCGCCATCTGTTTCCAGTTCCTCTATCACCGCACAGTCGATGAGCCCGGCACGCCGGTTCATGGTGAAGCCAAGGCCGCTGAAAAGCGTGCGCAAAAGAGCCCCTTCCGCATGCCGCGCGCCTGGGGACTGGCTTGCGTTGTGGGCATGCTCGGCTTGCCTGCGTTCGCCATCACCTTCTTCGCTCCCTCGGCGGGAAAGACGCTCTTCCATATGGATGGCGTCACCACCGGACTGATGCTCAGTGCGGGATACGTTTGCGCGGTCATCGTCAACCTGATCGGCGGCTATCTGATGGATCGCTTCGATAAGATGCTGGTGCTCTTCTTTATCGAGGTGCTGATGATTCCCGCCGCGCTGATCATGAACCTGCATTCGCTGCTGGCGTTCTACGTCTCGGCTGCGCTGATCATCGCTCTCAGCTTCACGGCCACCAACCTCGGCTACGGACTCTGTGGCGAGTTGCGCGGTTCGCAAACCGCCAACGTGGTCGGCATGGTTAGCCTCGGAGCCGGCTTCTTTGGCTATGTGGGGCCGCAGGTGCTTGGCGTGCTCAGAGATGTTAGCGGTTCCTTTACGGCAGGATGGTACTTCATCGCATTCATCTCTGCCGCAACTGCTATTGGAGCGCTTCTTCTCAGAAGAGTGCACTGGGACATGGCCGGCACCCCTACCGTCGAGGCTGCGCGATGACCGCTCCGCACGATTCCTGGCGCGCCGTAACTGGCACGATCTTTAACATCCAGCCCTATTCGATCCACGACGGGCCGGGAATTCGCACCACGATCTTTCTCAAAGGCTGCCCGCTCGATTGCTGGTGGTGCCAAAACCCTGAAGCCCGTGCCCGCCGGCCGCAATTGTTCTTCGACGCGCAAAAATGCGCGGGTTGCGGCGCATGCGTAGGGGTCTGTCCGGAACATGCGATCACGCTCCGCGACGCCCGCTCATACACCGACCGGGCGCTGTGCAACGGCTCCGGCCACTGCGTCGAAGTCTGCCCGCACCAGGCGCGGACCCTCATGGGCCGCGAGATCACCGCGGGCGAGGCATTTGACGAAGCCGCAGCCGACGCCATCTTCTTCTCTGAATCCGGCGGAGGCATCACCCTCAGCGGAGGCGAGCCGCTGCGCCAGCCCGAATTCGCCCGAGCGCTCCTCGAGCTCTGCCGCAATCATAGGATCCACACCTCCGTCGATACCTGCGGCTACGCGCCCTGGCGGGTTGTCCGCGAGGTCCTCGAGCGCGCCGATCTTGTGCTCTACGACCTCAAGCACATGGATCCGGCCGCGCACCTGGCCGCAACAGGCCTCTCCAACGACCTGATCCTCGAAAACGCCCGCAAAATTCATCGCGATCTGCACATTCCCATGCGCATCCGCGTCCCGGTCGTTCCAGGCGTCAATGACTCGATCGAAAACATCGAAGCCACAGCGCGATTCGTATCCGAAGAACTGGGCGGCTCGGCGCCCGTGCACCTGATTCCCTATCACCGGCTCGGCGTTTCCAAGTACGAGTTGCTGGAAATCGATGGCGCGCGCGAAACCGCTCCGCCAACTCCCGCGCGCATGGAGGAACTTCGCGCCCGCGTCGCCTCCTTCGGAATCGAAACCGTGATGGGCGGGTAGCCGGCTGATGCGCGACTGGATGTTTCAACAGGACTTCAAATTCGAGTATGCGGCCATCGCGCGCCGCGACGTCCATCGCATTTGCGACTGGTGTTGGGGTGCCCTTGAGCGCGGTCGTCAGGAACCGCTGTAACCTGGCGTTTTGTGAATCATAATGCTGTATCTCTTGATTCTGCTGTACAGCGTGCCACGGCTGATTCGCAGACTCTTGGCGGCTTGAGACAGATTGAAATTATGGCGCTTCAGGGCCTCCAATAAAGTATCTCTTTCCCCCTCGGAAGACTTCGGCGCTGAAGGATATTGGATCTCCGGAACATCGGTATCCGCCGGGATGGCCAGAACTTGCGCCACGTCCTCGGTGCGAATCTCGCCTTCCGCTCCCAGAAAACTGAGCCATTGGAGTACATTCCTCAGCTCCCGAACGTTGCCAGGCCAACTGTAGCCCATCAGCGCCTCCATGGCTCCCACGGAGAGCGACACCGGGATTTTGCCTTTGGCAATCAGATGGTTGGCAAGCAGCGGAATGTCTTCCCGGCGTTCCCGGAGCGGAGGAATCCGAATCTCGGCGGTGCTCAAGCGGTAGTAGAGATCTGGGCGAAATTTGCCCGCCCGGCAGTTTTCCCTCAAATCATGATTCGTGGAGGCGATCACCTGGGCGTTGAGCGGGAGAACTTTCGTGCCGCCAATATGCTCATACTCCCCCTCCTCGAGCACGCGTAGAAGCTTACTTTGCAGGCGCAGGTCCATGTCGCCGATCTCGTCCAACAGAATGGAGCCGCCGGAGGCGAGCTCGAACTTGCCTTTCTTGGTTGCTACGGCGCCCGTGAAGGCGCCTTTTTCGTGGCCAAATAGCTCTGACTCGAGCAACTCGTTGGGAATGGCGGTGCAATTGATCGTGACGAAAGGGTGGAAACCTTGGCCCAGGCTTGCCGTGTGAAAGGCGCTGGCCAGAATCTCCTTGCCAGTCCCCGTCTCGCCCAGAATCAGAATCGAGCTCACCCGCCGGCTGGCGACCCGGCGACAGTGCGCCAGCAGATTCACGGTGGCCAGACTTTGGCCAATGAAGTCATCAAACGTGCAATTGGCGCCGATCCGGGCAACGGCATCGTAGACATCCATGCTGGCGTTGTCGGCGTTCTCTCTCAGGCCGGATAGAATCTGCTTGAGGCGGTTCATATTGCCGAACATCAGCGTGCCGATGACCCCGACCAGCTCCCCCTTCCAGTAGACCGGATGAATGTCCGACATGCACTTGTGGCCGTTCACAATGACCAGAATGCCCAGCTCGGGCTGTCCCGTCGCCAGAACCTTGGAAAACGACAGATTGGGATTGTGAGGCTCCAGGTCACTGATGTTTCTGCCGGCCACTTGCTCGGCAATCGTGCCGCCCATTTGGTTTGCCTTTGGCGTGTTGTAAATAATGTATCCGCGCTCGTCCAGCACTACGGCGCCATCAAACGCCTCCTCGAGAATCTGGTCGAGGATGCCTCCCCGGGTTCTCAACTCCTGCGGAGAAATCTCCATCGGCATTGCACAGCCCTTCCTTTCCAAGGTTGCTCCGAATGTTATCAGAGATCATACATGTGTGCATCAAGTGATTAGTACATATGTTCACTTTTCGCTTTGAGACTTTCTAAATCCGCATCGGATAATGACTATGCCTATTGTTATCTATTTGATACAAAAAACTTCATCATCCTCTCAATTTGGCATTGGGGTTGCTGGGTAAATAGGCAACTTCACACGGTCTACCTACTGGAGAGAGTGCAGAGCCGTATTCTGCTCTTCCATCTGCGCGGCCGGACGACAAAGGTGAGCCAAGGTATGTTGCCCGTCAAAGGGAGGATTCGCCGCGTGAAGCATGGAAGCAACTCGAAGCGGTAACGATTCCTGGCAAGCGCAACCAATCTACTATTCCGAGGAAAGCATGAAAATCTGTTTGGCGAATGTCGCGGTCGGCCACAAAGGCGACGAGTTTGTGGAACGTTTGATGGTCATTTGGAGGGAGAACTTCAATTTGGTGAAACAGGCGGACACAGAGATCGTTTCCCGCTTCTCGACCTGGGGCATCCAGGGTATGGCCGGGTTCTTTTATCACAATATCGACACCCTGAACGCCCCGATCGTCTATCATTCCGCGGTCTCGGCGGAACGGGATGGGTTTGATGGAGTGCTGATCACCTGCTTCGGCGATCCGATGCTGCACCAGATACGGCAGGCGGTCAACATCCCAGTGGCCAGCATCGGCGAGTCGGCGATGCTGATGGCATCGACCATGGGGAGCAAGTTCGGGATCATTCACATCTCCGAATACAACATCCTGGAAACCCGCCACACCGTCGCCAGGTACGGCCTCTCGGAGCGGCTGGCCAACATCCGCTCCATCAACGAGCCTTCGCCCGAGCAGGGCGGCGCGATCTTCAATGCCACGCATTCCATTGAAAAATTCAAAAAGGTCGCGCGCGAGCTGATTGCCGATGGGGCCGAAGTGCTGATTCCGGCCTGTGGCTTGATGTCGCCCGCCTTGCGCTTGGCGCCGGGCGCAACCGACCAGTATCCGAATGGCCTGGTGGAGGTGGATGGCGTTCCGATTGTGGATGTCCTCTCGTGCGGAATCAAGATGCTGGAGTCCATGGTGGCAATGAAGAAGAGCGGCTCTTCCTGGATTAGCCGGAAGAACATGTATGCCCAGCCGACCCCCGAGGCGCTTGAATCCGGGGCCATGGTCCTCGGTGACGATAGAGTTCGGTTCTGGGATGCCAGCTTGTAGATGAGAATGATGCCCATGTGTCTTGCCGGAGAATGAACGATGAAGTGGGGAATGGTAATTGACCTGAAGCAATGCGTAAGCTGTTACGCCTGTGTCCTGACTTGCAAGCAGGAGTATTTCCTGCCGCCGAACGTTGCCTGGAACCGATTACTGGTGGGAGAGGTGGGGAAATACCCGAACGCGAAGAAGGTAACCTACCCGATCCTTTGTAATCAATGTGAGCACGCAACCTGCGTGGATGTTTGTCCTGCCGGGGCGACGACCAAGAACCCCGACGGCATCGTCACCATCGATTCAAATAGGTGCACCGGTTGCCAGTACTGCGTCACCGCCTGTCCCTTTCACGTGCGGACTTACTACGAAGGCGATGTCCGGGAGTATTTCCCCGGCCAGGGCCTGACCGAATTGGAGAAGATTGGCGAAGAACTGCATCCCATTCCGCCAGGAACCGTCTCCAAGTGCAATTTTTGCAAGGAGCGCATCGACGAAGGCCTGAAGAAGGGGCTGAAGCCCGGCATCGACCGCGAGGCGACTCCAGCCTGCGTGAACATTTGCATGTGCAAGGCCAGGACCTTTGGCGACCTGGACGATCCCGAGAGCAACGTTTCAAAGTTGATCCGGGAGCGGAATGGGTATGCGCTGCATCCCGAGTACGGCTCCAAGTCCTCGGTGTACTACGTGGATTGAGAGGAACACATGGGGAGAAGTCCGATGAAAACATACGATGTGATCGTAATCGGCGGCGGACCGGGAGGCTATGCGGCGGCGGTGCGCAGCAGCAAGTGGGGTCTCAATACCATCCTGATCGAGAAAGATGCACTGGGTGGCACGTGCGTCAACTGGGGATGCGTCCCCACCAAGGCCATGCTTAAATATGCCGGGAACATGTTCATCCAATCGCGGCTAAAGACCTACGACTTCCTTTATCAGAATGTGCCGAACGACTACGGACTGATCCAGCGCAAGAGCTTTGAAATCGCAGCCCGGCAAAGCCAGAGGGTCAAGAACCTCGTTAGCAACAGCAATATCACGCTGCGGGAGGGAGAAGCTGCCCTGCTCAGCGCCAACGAGGTCGAGATTCGGCCTTCCGGCGAGAAGATCTCAGGAGAGTACATCGTCCTTGCCCCTGGAACCGTCGCCAGGAAGATTCCCGGCGTCGTCTACGACGATGACACCATCATCACCGTCCGCGAGGCATTCAACTTCGCCAATGCTCCCTCTTCGGTAGTGGTGATCGGCTCCGGCGCCACCGGCCTTGAGTTCACCACCCTGTGGAAGCGCTTCGGGGGCACTGTCACGGTGCTGGAAGCGCTGCCGAGGATCCTGCCCCATGAAGACGAGGACATCTCGCGCGAGGCCAAGGAGCATTTGCAGCACTCGGGCATTCGCGTGTTGACCGGGGTCAAGGTCGAGAGCGTGGTCAAGCACCCGGAAGGCGTGGCGGTGACCTATTCGGACGCGGCGGGCAAGGAGACGCTTGTCGTCGAGAAGGTTCTGGCCTCTATTGGTATCGTTCCCAACGTCGCCAACCTGGGACTGGAACGGGCCGGCGTGGCCGCGACTCCCCGCGGCATCGAAATCAACGACAAGATGCAGACCAACGTCCCCAACATTTACGCCGTCGGGGATGTGACTGCCAAGCTGGCGTTGGGCGCCGTGGCGGTGGTGCAAGGCAATATCGCCGCCGACGCCATTGCCGGGAAGAAGACGGAGAAGTTCGAGTACGATAATGTCCCACATTGCGTTTACTCCGAGGTGGAAGTTGCCTCGGCCGGACTGACGGAGAAGAAGGCCCGGGAACTCGGATACCAGGTCCGGACTTCGCTGCAGCCTTTGCGAGCCGGCGGCAGCACTTCGACCCTCGATGAAGACGGAGGTTTCATCAAGCTCGTAGTGGATGCCAGGAGCGAGCGGCTGCTTGGCGCGCACCTCATCGGGCACAAGGCAATTGAGCTTATTGGCGGACCCGCTGCATTAATCGCATCGGGAAACACGGTGCCACAGAGCGAGGAGGTCCTGCTTGCGTTCTAGTGGCGTGGGAGAAACGGAGGACGCCCGCGCGTCGGCGCCCTTTGATGGCCAGAAACGAAAAGATTCGTACTGTGGGGTTATTTATGCAGACTGAAGCGGCAGCGACGGAAAAGACGAAAGAACCTGGCATCTGGGAAGACATTTGGATTCGAACCCAGTGCCATCGGTGCCAAGCCGAGTGTGGAGTAAACGCTCATCGTGTCAACGGTGTGGTTGTTAAGTTAGAGGGTATTGCTGAGTCAAGCGTCGGAACCCAGGGAGGCTTGTGCCCGAGAGGCACGTCCGGGCTGCAAGTCCTGTACGATCCCAACCGCCTCAAAGTACCTCTCAAGCGCACCGGGCCCAAAGGACTGGGCGCCGACCCAAAGTGGGTCGAGATCTCTTGGGAAGAGGCGATGGAGGAGATCGTTTCGAGGTTAAAGGCTGCCTACGAAAAGAGCCCTTCCAGAATCCTTGTTCAGCATGGGATCGTGGCCGGCAACCAGATCATTCCTTATTACATCGTGCCCATGATGGCCTGCTTAAGCAATGAGAAGGGCCATCCGGTGCACTACAACTCCGCCGGCGCCCATTGCGGCAACGCGGGCCACTTCGTGAACGCGCTGAATTACGCCGCTTTTCTGATCATGCCCGATTTTAATTATTGCAAATACGAAATTGTCTTCGGGACCAATTCCGGCAATGGCGGCTTCCAGCAATTCATCTCGATGCAGGGCGCCAAGGCCCGCGGGCGCGGTATGAAGCTGGTCGTCTTCGATCCGGTCTGCAACAATGCCGCCAGCGTGGCGGACGAATGGATCCCCTTAATTCCAGGAACCGACGGCGTGGTCTGCCTGGCGATGCTTCACGTCATCGTCCACGAGCTCAACAAAATCGATGAGACCTATTTGAAAAACCGGACGAATGCGCCGTACCTTATCGGTCTTGAGGGCCAATACGTGCGTGACCACGCCAGCGGCAAACCGATGGTGTGGGATAGCGGCTCGTCGAGCGCCAAGACCTTCGACGATCCCACGGTCACCGACTATGCGCTACGCGGCCAATATACGGTGCAAGGCGTAGAGGCCCGTCCGTCCTGGGAACTGCTGCGGGATCGCTTCAAAGAATATACTCCGGAAACTGCTGAACCCATCTGCGGGGTTCCTGCCGCCACCCTCCGGCGCATCGCCACCGAATTCGCCGAAGCCGCCTCGATCGGCTCGACGATCACGATCGACGGCAAGGAGATCCCCTTAAGGCCGGCGGCGACATTCAATATCCGCTCCGCCGGCACGCATAAGAACGGCACCCAGACCCTCTTTGCTCTGGATCTGCTCAATCATGTGGTCGGTGCCGTCTGCGTTCCCGGAGGCGAGATCTCGGTTTCGATGGAGTGCTTCGGATATCCGGGAGCCAACCGGCCGGGTATGATGGCCGCGGCCTGCAAGGACGGGCTGCTGCGCACCGGCGGCAAGTGGCTCTTCCCCGAAGGCGGTCCCTGGCCGCTGCGAGAGCCGCAGAGTCCCAAGCACGACCTGGCGGAGGTTTTTCCGTGCGCTTTGGAAGTGCCGATGGTTAACGCCGTGGACAGGGAAGAAGTGCTGAAAAAAGCAGGACTTCATGAGGAATTGGACATCGCAATCAATTACGCCTCCAATGCGGCGATGAACGGTACCGACCCCAGAGTGCGCGAAAAGTTCTACCTTTCGATTCCGTTCATCGTGGATATCGACATCTTTTCCAACGAATTCAATGAAGCGTATGCCGACATCGTGCTCCCCGACGCATGTTACCTGGAGCGCTCCGATTGGATGGGAATTCAGCACGCTTACCACAATCAGCCCCCGGGGTTGTCGTATCCGTGGTGCTTCCATATCGGTCAGGCCGTGGTCGAGCCCAAGTACCAGCGCCGCAGCGCGGCCATGATCGTCGTCGACATCTTGGAAAGGATGGGACTCGGGCCTAAGCTCAACATGGTATTCAACGGCTGGTTTGGACTAACGGAAGAAAAGAAGCTTAAGCCTGAGGAAGATATCGACTGGGAGGATTTGTGCAACCGCGTCGTAACGTCGCATTTCGGCGACGAGCACAATTGGGAGTGGTTCAAGAAGCATGGCTTCATCTCGTGGCCTAAGAAGGTAGAGGAGGTCTACTGGGGGGCGTTCAAAAAGAATATTCGCCATCAGGTCTACTGGGAGTTCATGGTAAACGCCAAGAAGAAGGTGGAGGGCATCGTCGATGAGCTTGGGCTGCAGGGCTATCTGGATCTCAGGCTCTACGACCCGTTGCCGCTGTGGATTCCGAACCCTGCCCATGAGGCTTCGGACCCCTCCTTCGACCTCTACGCGTTTTCATGGGGAGAGGCCATGCACGGCAACACCAACCTTCACGAGCAGCCTTGGATCGACGAGGTGAGCCGGGAGAATCCTTTCACTTACAAGGTCAACCTCAACGAAGAAACCGCGCGACGCAAGGGGCTCAAGCCTGGCGACCTGGTTGAGATCGAATCCTGGCGCGGCCTCAAGACTCAAGGTATCTTGCAGACCCGCAAAGCGCAGCGCCCCGACACTCTGACGGTCATGGGAGTTTCAGGGCACTGGGCCAAAGGGCTCCCAATCGCACGGGGGAAGGGTGTGAACTTCAACTCGCTGATCGATTTCCGGTTCAGCGACATGGATCCCATCAGCGGGACCATGGATGTTTGCGTGAAAGTGAGAGTGAGAAAACTGGACTGATGTTCGTGACTTGCTTTGCTCCGCATTCGAGGTATTTGAAACTAGTCCAAATTTGACATTCGCTTGCCGAAGATGCAAAGGCGGAAACACTGGAGAGTCAATTGAGCAATATCATCTGCGACAAACTCGGAATTCTTTACCCCATCATTCAGGGACCGATGGCGTGGGCATCCAATGCTCAGCTTGCTGCCGCGGTCTCCAACGCTGGCGGGCTCGGCATCATGGGTATCGGCTTCAGTCCTGCCGACATATTCGAGGCGGAAGTCAAGAAGGCCAAGAAACTGACCACCGCTCCCTTCGGGCTCAACATCGTTACCTGCCTCCCCGGCGCCGATAAGCTGCTGGAAATCACCTTGCGGGAAAAGGTAAAAGTCGTAGAGATCGAGACGTTCCCGGACTATCTCCACGAGTTGCCGGACTACGTGGCCGCCCTGAAATCTGCCGGGACGGTAACCATCGGCAAGGCGTCCACCGTGGCGGAGGCGCGCGCCTATGAAGCGGCTGGCGTGGAAATCCTTTCCATCAAGGGCAGCGACGGCGGTGGGCACATTTTTGGCTTCACCGGCACGTTTACTCTTATCCCGCAGGTGGTTGACGCCGTTTCCATTCCCGTCGTCAACTCCAGCGGCGTTGCTGACGGCCGGGGTATCGCCGCCTCTTTCATGCTGGGCGCGTCGGGGGTTGAGATCGGCAGCCGTTTCCTGGTCTCCGAGGAATGCCCAATCCACGAGAACTACAAGAAAGCTATCCTTGCAGCTGGGGAAGGCGACACGGTCCTAACCGGAGTTACGGTTGGTGACAGCGTTCGCTGCCTGAAAAATGAATTGACGGATAAACTGCTCAAGATCGAACGGGAGTGCAGCCACGAGGAGGCGTGCGAACGCATCATGGATATCGGGCGCGGCTCCTTGCGCATAGCCTCGAACGAAGGAGACATGGTTAACGGCAGCATTGTTGTGGGGCAGAACGTTGGGTTGCTGAAACGTATCAAGCCGGCGGGCGAGATCGTGGCGGCAATGATCGAGGAGTACACCAGGCTTTTGGCCAATGCCAGCAGCTTACTCGATCTTCCGGCCGTTGCGGTTCATTCCTTAACCAGCCGTGAACCGGCAAACACGTCTGAGTTTGCCGGCGTTGCGGGCTGATGATCGATTGCAGGATCAAGCCCGCCAGGCGGGAGCAGAGATGGGTCAAGCGTTGTCAATCACTGGCGTGAATGTCTGGAGCGTGGGCAGCCTCGTGGCCTGTTCGGACACTCTGGCCAGAGAGGAACCGCTTGAGATCCAACTAAACGGAAATCCGTTGACTCGATCGATATGGGACATGCGCATCTGAGCGCCCTCAGGCTTCTATGTGCACGTTATCTGTTTCTGACCGTACTGACTCTGGTCCGATTGCAGAAGCACTCTGCGCGTCGGGTCCACAAGCCGATTGTAGAGCGCACCGCCGAATAGCAATGCCGCAAGCGCAGTGGCGAGCACAAATCCGTACCTTGGATGGCCAAAGAAATCGCTGACCGCGCCCATGGCTAGCGGCCCCAGCACCGCTCCTACGCAGGTAAAGAAAAGAATCACGCCCGCGATTGCGCCGTGCTCGGACTTGGGGAAGCAACTGATCCCCTTCGAGTTCAGCGTTGGATAGATGACCGACATGAACAACCCGGAAAGCGTCAGCAGGTAGACCGAAGCGTGGACCCCGCCGATCACCGCACCGAGGAAACAGACCAGAATCAGTGCGCTAAACAACATGAGAACAGTAGTCCAGTTCAGGCGAGCCAGTACCCAGGCTCCCAGAAACCTGCCTCCTGCGCGGAGCACGAAGAAGATCGAAACGGCGTAGGCGGCCATAAAGGCGAAGGTGCGATGACTTGATAGAAATGCCGGCGAATCGTGATTCGCGGCGATATAAGTGGGCAACCAGACGTAAACGGCGCATTCGATGCCTACATAAAGAAAGCAGGCCAGAGAGAATCCTAGGGCGTAAGGACTGCGCAGGATATGCAACGTACGCCTTAAGTTGACAGGCTCGGTCGATGCCTTCATGGTCTGCGGATAGCGAACCAGGGAAGCGGTCACAATGAGTACGACACAGATCGTGCCGGCGATGACGTACAACCACTTCCAACTCACTCCCTGCAGCAGAAGTCGCGCGACGATCAGCGGTCCGATGATCGCACCGATACCAAAGAAGCCCTCCACATTGTTCATCGTCGAGGTGTGTTCAAGCGTGGAGTTGGAGATGTCGCCGATCAGTGCCAGCGCGCCGGTTTTGAATATGCCGATCGATGCACCCGAGACGACGAGCAGTATCAGAAAGAAGATATAGGTGTTGGCGACGGCGAACAGGTACGAGTTCAGTGCGAACAAAATCAATCCCAGAACAATAGTCTTTTTCCGGCCAAGCCTATCGGCCAAAAATCCCAGCGCAATGGCCGCTACTGCGATGGCCGACATGCTGGCGTAATGGAAGGCTCCGGCAGCGGTCATACTCAGGTGATAAGTGCGAATGACTTCCGGAATAATGACGCCGACCGAGTCCGTGGTCATCGCAAACATCATGAACATCATGTACGTTAGGGCGCGGATGACCATATTGCTCCCGGCAGGCGTTGAAGCAGTCATTGCGCCCGCTCCTGACTGACAGCTTGTGTTTCTGCCCTCTGATGCACTCCGATCAAGATCGACTTTGCGCCGTCTGCTTCTTTCGAAGAGTATTCGATGCGCGCCTCGGCGGCGCCGAAATCAACAACCAGTACGGCCCAATCGCTTTGGCGTCTCCAGGCAATCGAAAGCGTGTGCTTCGCCGGACATTGGATCGTCGCTTCGCCTGAGAACGCAGGATGTGAGTTGCGAAAGCGAATCAGTTCGATAAGCTTACGGACGACTTCCTTGCTTAGGTCCGTGCGAACCTCGTCCTGTGTATAGTAGTGGCGGTTGATGTTGCGACCGACGCCGCTTCGTTGCAGCAATGCCATATCGTTGCTTCCCGCCAACAGGCCTGTATAGTAAACCTGCGGAATTCCGGGCACGAAGAACTGCACGGCGCGCGCGATAAGGTATTCGGTGTCGTTTTGTCCCAATGCGTCGTAGTACGTGCAGTTGATCTGATAGAGGTCAAGGTTGTTGGCAGCCGCTCCGGTAGCCTTGCGGCTCTGGCCGTTGCTGCGGCGATGCATGGTTTCGACGAGTAACTCGATTGCCGAGGGCTCCAGAATTCCCGGAGTCCCTTGCGCATCGCCGCCCACGTCGATCACGCCTATGCCATCGTGCGTGTCTAGTACAGTAATCGCATTGTTGGGGCGCACCCTCAACCATGCCAATAGTGGCTGCACGTCGGCGTGATAGAGAGCGTGTAGCACCAGCGGAGGCAAAGCAAAGTCATACACCCAATCGACCTGACGCGCAATTTCCGTCTGTTTCAGATAGTGACTGTGAATCTCGACCAGGACTTCAATGCCGAGCGCATGAGCCTGTGTCGTCAGCTCCCTGATGAATTCAAAAGTCTCCGGAATCATGAAACAACTCGTGCCAGCCTTCTTGATGGCATAGCCAACTGCATCCAGGCGAATGGCGCGGATGCCGGCCTCACGGAAACAACCCAGGATCGCATCTAGATAGGCCTTTCCCTGTGGATGCTTGACATCGATATCGACCTGCTGTGGAGTGAAAGTTGTCCACAACAGGCGCTTCTCGCCGTTGGCCAGCATCGTATACGTAAACGGTAGACCAGGCCGTGGCCGGTAGATGCACAGCAGGTCGGCTTCGGTGGCGCCATTTGGGAAGACGCGATCATAAGTCAAAAACATCCCGGCGTACGCCGAACTGTCGCCGTTGCAGGAGTAGTCGAGGAACTGCGGCGACTGGTTAGAGACGTGATTGACGATCAGGTCAGCCATCAGCTCAACGGACGATCCCAGCGCGCGGATATCTTCCCATGTGCCCAGCCGGAAATCGACGGCGGTGTGGTCGATGGGATCGAAGCCCGCGTCCGATCCGTCGATTGGATGAAAAAAAGGCAGCAGGTGCACACCGCCGAAGACCCCGGCCAGTGGCCCGTTCAACAGTGCTGCGAGTTCGGGAATGCCACCACCTGTGAGGCGGTTGATGTAGGTGATCAGTTGGACTTGATTCTTCATCGGTCGACTCCACAGCTTCTCACGGATCTTTATGCCTTTTGCTACCGCAACCGATGCTAGTCGCGAGTTTCGCTCCCATGAGTTTCATCAGATGAGAGGAGCTTCACCTAGAATTTCTTGCAATTGCGTGCTATGAAATAGCGGCGTCGCCCCCACTTGAGTCGCCACCCACGAGGCGAATCGATTTGCCGACGCGCTGATCTCCTCCAGTGACTTGCCCTGTAAGTAGTAGTGCGCTAAGCATGCGGTGAAAGCGTCCCCGGCGCCTACCGCGTCTGCAACTTTCACGCTGAAGCCCTTGTGATCAACCGTTTTGCCGCGGGTGGTAAGCAGGCTGCCTCGCTCGCCCCGCGTAATACAAACCATCATTAAGTCGAACTGATTCAACAGTTCCTGAGCCATCCTTTCTTCATTTCCAATATCTATCTTAAGCAATGAAGAGATCTCCAGCAATTCCCGATCATTCACCTTGACGATGTCTGCGTGCTGGAACGATCTGCGCAGTGTGTCCAGGTCGTAGAACCGCTGGCGCAGATTCGCGTCGCAGATTCGAAGCGTCTTCGCTGGTATGTTTCGCAAGAAGCACTCGATGGTGGCAGCTGATGATGCTGAACGCTGAGCAAGCGAGCCAAAGCACACTGCGTCAGCTCGAGCAGAGAGCTCTTCCCAAGCTGGTGTCCATTGCAGAAAATCCCACGCAACAGACTCCTTGATTGTGAACGTCGGCTGCCCACCCGGATCAATTGTGACCGTTGCTACGCCGGTCTCGTGCTGGTCGTCAAATTGGACATACGACGTGCTTAGACCGAGTTCTTGCATGACCTGGTAAGCTTTGCGGCCCAGGTCATCGTTACCAACACGGCTTGCCACGATCCCCTGGTCGCCCAGCACCGTTGTCATGTATGCAAAGTTCGTGGGCGCCCCGCCCAACACCTTGCCCGTTGGCAGAATATCCCACAAGACTTCACCCAATCCGATCATGACCGCGGGCTTCATTGTGCGTTTATCTCTGCATCATTCCTGGCAATACTCTGCATTGAATCCTACAAAGCTGCAGCGCCGGACCGAGGGCCAAATCGCTGCAATGTGTCCGTTTGTCGCTCAACTCAAAGAAGGATTTTCAGCGCCCCCTTCCGCGCTCATAGACACAAACCAATCCTCCTTATCAGTATGTAACCCTCGGCATCATGCCGATGATGCCATCAACGATCTCCGTTTCAGCGCACCCTGGCTGAAGACGCGAAGATAAGACTTCGAACGTGTTATGCCCGAACGACGCGTCATCGGGAATATACCCTGAGTTTGCCATTCCGTTTGTCAATGTCGCCATCATTGTTTTGGCGTATGGCGACTCCTTCTTTAGTCTTTGCGCGATCAGATTGTACACTTCTCCATTCACCGTTCCAATGGCGATATCGTCGATCATGAGCAAGCCAAGCCCTATCTGCACTGGAGGACCATCCTTATAGGTGCCCGGGTACCCACCTCGTCCCTCATTGGTTCTTTCACGTCCCGGACAACTGATCGTCACCGCTTTTCCGAGGATTCGGCCATCCGACTCGGAGTTCTTTGCTTCGCGCATGACATGAAGCACCTCTTCGCCCAGCATCTGGCCCATCGAGGTAATCATCTCTTTTTGCTCGTCCATCAATTTGGTTACCTCGGGATTCGAGCGATCGAGACCTACGCCGCCGGGTGGCATCGAGTTACTAATGTCTTGCCCACGGCTCGCATAATCCTTGATCCTGATCGCGCGAAGGTCGTACGTCTGCTGGAAGTAGATCGGGTTCTGGTCTCCTGCGGCGCCTTCCGACCACAATGCCACTACCTTGTCATCGAAAGCCTTCTCGATATACCGTGATGAAGCTCCGGGTATATCGCCGCTCACTAAGTCGAGCGTTCCGGTGATGACCGCATGCATCGCGTAGTTGTAGTACACGGCGATTGGCTCGCCGCTCAGTGACTCAAACTTAATGACGGCCACAGTTTTATCTGAAAGGCCGTCGTAATTGGCGCCCTCCCACCACCGATGTGTATTCTCATCGATCATGTCCCGCTGAACATTCAGGTAGGAGACGCCGGTGCCGTAACTGATTCGCGCCGGTTGAAGTTTGTCCTTGGCCATTTTCGCAGAAAGAAAGACATTATCTGCGAGTCGTTGATTTAACGGCATGGGCAGAAATCCACCCGGCGCCGCCTGGGGCTGCTGGCCCGTTGGCATCGGCGGGCGCGGTCCCATTGCCATTGGGGCGCTGTGAGTGTGGGTAGCTGTTATCAACACATTGACTGCAGGAATTCCAAGCTCCTTCTCCATTCGCTCGCTGACGTTCTTCCAGAGTGGCGCTGGAATTACTCCGGCGTCCAACGAGATCAGCGCGGCGCTCGTATGGCCGTTGTCGATAACAATCGCCCGCGCATACAGTTTGTCGAGAACCCCCAGGTATTGCTTGGGCATCTCATCGGCGGTCGGAGTAATGTCCACTTTTGCCGCTCCAACACGAAATGGGCCCGACGGAATGGTCTGGCTAAATACGCTCAGAGCAGCTGAAACAACGAAGAAACAAGTGAGAATCCTTTGAGCTAGTTTCATTTCAAAGCTCCTTGTGCTTATCCTGCTTTAAGAGTCGGGAACCGACGATAGCGATTTGGTAAGACGGCTCCAACTTCGCTGTGGCCGGATTCTCGCATCCTTGAGGTCGGACCGATTCCGCCGTATTGGTCAGTTACCTTAGTTTTTCAAATGCGTCCAGTTGGAAAGCATCTGCCATTACTCCGTTGCCAAGATTATTGGGGTGGATGTGATCACCGGGGTTGAACTCTTCTCGCAGCCGCGCCGGGTGTTCCGTGTCCCTCACCACCGCATCAAAGTCGACCACTGCGTCAAACTCGCCACTGTTTCTGATCCATGCGTTTACCTTTTGTCGCGTGGCTTCGCCGATAGGGCCTGCGAGCCACACGCCCTCTTCGGGCGTAAGGGTCGCGCCCGCAACTCTAATGTTGTGCATGTGTGCCCTAGCAATGATCTGCCGATAGCCTTTAATCAAATCTTCCGTTACCAGTGCGCCCGGACCCGTCGTCTGGCCGTGGATGTTTATGTCGTTGATGCCTTCAAGCATGACGATCCATCGCACCCCTGGCTCGCTGAGGACGTCGCGGTCAAATCGCGCCATTGCACTCACCCCGGCGCCGTCACGAAGAACTTCATTGCCTGAGATGCCTTCATTGATCACCGCAACACGTGGACCTGTCTTTATTTCACTGAACCGTTTGGCTAACAGTGTCGGCCAGGCCTGGTCGCTGTCGCTTGTGGTCCCAAACCCGTCTGTGATGGAATCTCCCAGACAGGCAATGGCAAAGTCTTCGGGGGACGCGACGACATCAATGCTCCGTAACCAAACATAAGCATTCGTCGTGCTTGGCTCTGGCATCGAGAGCGCCGCCGTAGTATCGCCACTTGAGATATACGAGGTATGGAGGCCCAGCATATGATTTGTAGGCGATCCTGCACTTTTCACGACGTAAAGAGAGACCGCCAAATCCGACATTGCTCCTATATCCAGATCGACCGGATCGCTTACGATGATTGATCCAGGGCCAATGTCCACGCCGGAACTGCCGCTGAAGGTCAGCTGGCGGTCGCTCCCGCTCTCGATCGAAGATCCAGTTGCCCTGATTGCAATGTGAGCGGCCCCTATCGACACAATGCCTTTTCCGAAAGCATTGCTGAGCTCCAGCCTCAGCCTTCTGCCCGCAATGCTGGTATGAACAATCATCCGCACTGTCTGATGGTTAACACTTTCAGGGATATGAGGCAGCGTCATTGGTCCCTTAAACGATTTGAAGTCGGGCATCTTTACGCCGGGCGGAAGGTCAGGTCTTTCTTGAACCGTTGGCGCCAATTCCTGGGCGGTTGCCCACGTCGCGACCCAATGTTCAACCGGCCTCGCAGCGGACTGCCCTTGCACCACTGCCGTTGCTGGAAACGAGACAAGCAGAACCAATAGAATCCAAAACCAATTCGCCATTTAACGCCCCTAAAACCGTTGTTTCATGCTCGCCTATCCGTTCGGATCGGATACTCGATCGCAATCAACCAGCGCGCCCCTTGAGAATCGGATACGTTGTCACCTACCTAAGTGGCGATCAAAGAATGCAATCATCACGTTGAACGCATCTCTGGACTCAGATACATCTGCGTTGTAAAAGAATCCATGAAAAAGCCCTTCCCATACATGCAATTCGGCATCGACCCCTTGTTTGACCAGTTGTTCATGGGTATAAAGTGCGCCGCTCATTGCAAAGTCGCGAGTCCCTGTGATCAGCAGTGTTGGGGGAAACTTCGCGAGCATTTCCGGCGAATTGATTGGTGCAATCAAAGGATCGTCGGGGTTGGCGCCACTGAAGTATCCGAATGTCATCGGGCCCGGGGGAGTTGTAGGGGGCAATCGCGCCTCGCCGAGCGGGGATGCAGTGTAAGATCCATCTCCGCCAAATCCTCCTGCAGATGCGCAGTAGATACCAATCGCCCCTGGAGCCGGAAGGCCATGGGTTTGAAACCACGCCATCGACATGGCTGTCAATCCGCCGCCGGCGGAACACCCATAGATTCCTATATTTCTCGACTTGTAAGTTCTGAGAAGTTCCGTGTAGACGCTTGCAACATCTTCGCTTGCGGCTGGAAATTTGTAATCGGGGCCCTCTCGGTAGTCCACCGTGATAACTTTGACCTGCATCAAAGCAGACATTGGTATCGACTCAAGTTCGGCGCAACCAGGCCAGCAGCCTGAAAAACCGCCGCCATGCAAGTTAATCAGAACTCTGTTTTCATTCATGACGGCAATGCCTGATTTGGGCACGTACACATAGACATGGACGCCGCCTATTTTCTCTTCGGTCCGGTCCACGGCGAACAGCACGTTGTCCCGTTCAAGAAACGGCTTCATGAATCGAGGCACGCCCTGATCCTGTTTGACAATCTCCGGATCCTGCATCTGGATTAGATGTTGAGCAATGTATGCTTTCGCCTCGGGACTCAGAAAACTTGATACCGGCACCGTTTCCGCCGGAATGTGAACCGTTCCATCTGAGTCCACGATCACTTTTGCAGGTGCTGGCGCAGATTGGCCTTGCGCCAAAGCTAACTGCGCCAAGCCGATCAAACAAAGTGTACAAAATGCGATCGCTATCAGCCGAAAGGTGCGCATCATCATTACCTCATTGCGTTCGTTTCTTGTTGTTACCGGAAATTTGTCGAATCGCTGCACATCCGTCTTTCTCTCAAATCTGCAGCTTATTCTCCACGCCTCCAGCCCTCTTACTCACGGGCTGAGATGGCGATCAAAGAATTTCGCAATCACTTCGTATACCTCACGCGATTCGGGAAGATCTGAGTTGTACCAGAATGCGTGCGGTAATCCGTCCCAGACATGGAGTTCCGCATCAACGCCTGCTTTGACCAACGCATTGTCTGAATTGACGGCAGATGCAAACTCCATTGCGCGAGTGCTCGTTACCAATAAGGTTGGAGGAAACTTCGCGAGCAGCTCCGGAGAATTGATGGGATAGACTAACGGATCCTTCGGATCCGCGTCGCTTAAGTACGTCATGCCGCCGCGTGGAGGGCCACTGGATGGTGCGCTCGACGAAGCCGGCATGGTCATTCCATTCAGTGGACCGACGAGAGCGCTCGTATCGCCGCCAAACATATTCCCGATCGACGCGCAAAGAATTCCAATCGCGGCAGGGTTCGGAAGGTTATGCGCTTGGAACCATGCGATTGACATTCCCGTCAACATTCCTCCCGCCGAGCATCCGTAAAGCCCGATGTGCTGCGGCCGATACTCCTTGAGCACTTCCTTGTACACCGCCGCGACGTCTTCACTTGCCGCAGGAAATTTGTATTCCGGGCCCTCACGGTAATCAATCGTAATCACCTTTATCTTTTCCATCGATGCGACAGGGATGGACTCGACAAGCGACGCAGTTCGCGCGCCGGAAACGAAGCCGCCACCGTGCACATTTAAAAGAACTCGATTACGATTTTTGGTTGACACACCGTCCTTCGGTGTAACGATCTGAGTGTAGATCCCAGCGATTGTTTTCTCCTCGACATTGACCGGGTAGCGTTCGCGGATCGGCCGCAGAAACCCGTTCATGATCTCGTCTTGCCGAGCGCGATATCCTTTAATGTCTTCGGCCGCGCTGGGGCCTCCGGAAAAGGGATGATCCCGCAGGAGATGAATCATGTACGAACGCGCTTCTGGGCTCAGGTAACTGGACAGGGGAACGGACAGTTCCCTTATCAGAACCGTGCCGTCCGGGCTGATATCTTCGGGAGCGGCGGCCCAAAGGATGTGGGTAGACTTTGCCGCAAAGATAACGCAGGCAGCCGCAAGCAACCAAAGACTGATTCGGCGTTGCAGTTTCATGGTGTGCTCCAGGTTTTCTAGGAGACGCTGATGCGGGCTTACAAGCCCGCATCAGCCATTTTAAAGATAGGGTGCTCGGTTATCGAACCTCTAGAATCTGACCTTCATGTTGATCTGGATCTGACGCGGACTGCCCTGCGTGTTTGTAACTTGGCCGAACCCCGGAATTCCCACGGCAAAAGTTCCTGGATTGGCCCAACGCACAATGTTGAACGGGTTCACAAAGTCGCCGCTTATATCAAAGTTGAACCGTTCATGAATCGGAAGCGTTTTTCCGAGCTCCAGCGATTCCGATCCCTGCGTAAATCCCCGCAGCCAGGGCAAAGCCGATGCTGTATTGCCGAACGCAAAGAATCCTGGACTGGTAAAGGCCGCGGGATTAAAGTAGCACCCCTCCGCAGAGTTCGTCCCATTCAGCACACCTGGGCAATCGTCCTTGTAAGGGTTGTACTTCCCGGACCAGTGGCCATGGGGGTTCCCACCGACATAATTGGCAAACGCCTCCGGAGGGCCGTAGACATTTTGATATCCAAAGTCCTCAACAAAAGGACTGAGGGCGTCGATCTGCAGCGCCGTGCCATCGGTATAACGCAAGTTACCGCTAAAGCTCCAGCCGCCGATAAACAGGTCGGTTGGCGTGTTGATCTTGTTTGCGAATGTTCTTCCTTTGCCGAAGGGCAACTGATAGGTCCAACTCGCTCCAAAAATGGTAGCCGGGGTTGAGGGGTCGTACGTGATAGGATTTTGTCCCGGGTATTGCAACCGTGAGCCGACGAATGTTGCATACGTGTTGTCGCCCGGGGTGCTGCCCGTGTCCGTCATGTTCTTCATCCAGGTGAAGAATACCAGGCCGCTCAGGCCAAAGGACGTACGTTTTGTCGCCTTGATCTGGAGCGAGTTGTAACGCGCCGCGCCTTCCGGCAGCAGCACCGCGTCTACGCCGACTAAATTGTATTGCGGGTAGGGTTTCAAAGCCTGGTAAACGGTGTTCAGGCCTGTCTGGTTATTAAACCCAGAGAACGGTACAGTGCATCCGGGTACAAACTCGCACGGCGCCAGGAGCCCGAATCCCATGCTCAGATCGCTGGCAGGCAGATAGTTGATGAACGCAGGTGAACCCGACAGAGCCAAATGCGTTGAGTGGCTGCCGATATACATGACATCCAGGGAGAGATTGGGAATAACCTCTCGCTCGATATCGAGAACCCAGTTGAGGGTTTGCGGCATGCGGTCGCCGTTGCGAGGGATATAGCTTATGCTCTGTCCATTGAGGAACGATGGATCGAGCGACGGCGGCTTTTCGTAGGTGTTCGGGAAGCTCCCTGCGCTGCCCGCCGCGTTCCAGTAATAAAGAGGCGTGAACGAGTCCGGGGACTCGAATTGCGGGGCTGCACTGTATCCGGCAGCTCCTGTATCCAGGAACGGAACCTGATTCGCAACTTCTGAGTAGTAGATACCGCTGGATGCGCGGATCATCGTCTTCTTGTTGAGCTGGTAAGCAACACCGAGTCTCGGCGCGAAGCCTTTGCGCCAGGTATCCTGGAACGACTTTCCGTATTCCCCGGGTCCACTGCCCGCGAAGGCCAGCGCGCCAGGCAGATTGCCGGCCCCCGGATTCGTCAAGCCGGCCTCAAAGCTCGACATTTTGTCGAACTGCGCGGACTCCGGCGGATCGTAGTCCCACCGCAGCCCATATGAAACGGTCAGTTTCGGGGTCAGATGCCAGTCGTTTTGACCGAAAAATCCGTAGTGATCGAACCGCAAGCCGATATCGGCAGGAATATAGGTGCTGGCCACGTCTACAGCGCCCAGCAACAAGCTCGCAAACGCACTCCCATCCGTGTCGTCACCGGAACTCTGGGATGTCATCATATTGCTGAACGTGAACGCACCGGAGAGACCGGGTTTAATAAACCGGATTTCCTGGTGCTGGCCGATTTCAAACCCGAACTTGAAAAAGTTTTTGCCGCGGGTCCAGGTTAGATTCTCATCCGCTGTGTAGTTCATCTCATGCCAGTCTTCCTCGTAAGCTCGCCCGTAATTGGTTGGCGGTGCGGTGCCGCCGCTGAATGTGATCGCCGGAAATGCGCCGTTGTCGTCAGGCATTCCCGTAATTCCCAGCTGCGAATCCCAGTTCTGCCGGTCCGTGCCGTTCGGGCCCAGATTGATGTACCGGTCGAAGGAAAGCGTAACGTGATTGAGCAGCGATGGCCTGATTATAGAATCGAGGCTGATGCGGACCTTCCAACTGTTGGCAATTTGATCGAAATAATCGTCGAGCGGCTCCTTCTGCTGTTCACCCCATGCCGGAGCCGGGTAGAATGCGACCGTATTGCCCGAGAGAAGCCGGTGCCGGATTTCAGTGGTATAGGAGGCCGAGAGCTTCTCCTTGTCTGAGATACTGTGATCGATTTTGATCAACGGCGTGTAGGTATTGAAATACGGCCAGGTAGGGGCCCCGAGATTAATGAAGTTGTGGAGCGGCGTGTCTGCATTGGGACCGGTCGGCTTAGGGATATACGAGCAAATGACCTTTCCCGCCTGAGTGATGCGGCCCGGCGGGATTACATTGGGTTTGCCATTATATTTAAATTGTTGACTGACACCGTCAAGCGTAGTTGCCGGATCGTAGATATTGACGCCATACAGGGTGGAAAGCTGGCTGAAATCTGCACCATTGCCGTCGGCGTTGCATTCCGCAGGCGTCGGTACCGTCAGAAGCCCGCCGGCCGCGCCCTCGCGCGAATAAAACAGGCCGAGGCTCGCAAAGAAAAACGTCTTGTTCCGGCCATTGTAGATCTTGGGCAATACCACCGGCCCGCCGATCGTGAACCCTCCCTCGTTTTGCCGGTAGGGAGTCACTGCCGTTGCGAAAAACGCCTTCGCGTCGAATGCCGAGTTACCAAGATGGTCGTAGAAGCTCCCATGCAGCTCATTGGTCCCGGATTTGAGAATCACGTTCGTGAACCAGCTGCCAAACCCGCCGTACTCGGCGTTGAACGCATTCGCTACGACACTGATTTCTCCCACTTGCTCAACCTGAGGAGAAACCTCTTCAATGCCGCCGCGTGCGATGCCCCATTCGCTTGCGGGGCCGCCGTCGATGTATGTTTCGGTATCGCCAGCGAGTTGGCCATTCGCCGTTGGCGTGAACCCCGTGCCCCCCGTATATCCGGGCAAGGTCCCCAAATAGTCGGTGATCGACCGTTGCGTGCCGGCAACGATCAGCGGAATACTCTCGATCAGGTTATCCTGCATGCCCGTCGAATTGTTGGTGGTTCCCACGTCCAGCAGCGGCGCTTCGCCGGTAACCGTCACCGACTGCGTGACCTGGCCCGGCGCGAGGGAAAAGTCCACACGAACTGTAATGGAAGGCTGAACATCGACCTGCTCCCGCGTGACGGTGCTGAAGCCTTCCTTTGTCACCACCACGCGGTACATTCCGGTTGGCAGATTGGGCGCCGTATAGAGGCCCTGCCCGTTGCATTTCAGATCGAGCGCGCTATTCGTTTGGTTATTAATCACCTGGACCTTTGCATCTGGGACCACCGCCCCCGACTGGTCGGTCACTATCCCCTCAATGTTGCCACGGTCAATCTGGCCGTAGATAGCACTCGCCGTGAAAAGGAACCAGGCGGCGATACACACCAAAACCCAAGTGAGCGGCAGCGGTCGCCGAAGGAGCTGCCCCACAGCTTGCACTTGTAAATGAAGTGAGCTTCCACGGGTGCGACTGAAAGAACTGGGCTCGTTTGCAAAGTCGCAGCCAGAGACATGTGCCACTACAGCGGACGGTGTCTTGAGCATCTCCGTAATCCTCCTAAATTTTTAGCGCTTTCGTTTTTGTCGACGATGAGAATCTCGGAATCATTTGGGGAACCCCAAATCTCGTCGGACGCTTCTGAGGTAATTTTCTAGGCTTCTCCCTCGGAGGATGTCAAGGATAATTATAGGCAATTCGAGAAAAGCTCCCTATACATATACCTCTTTTCGCCAAACAGTGGTGGCCATTCCCGCGCTCGATCTGCAATCTTTTCAGGCGTTAAGCCTATCCTGACCTCTTTACGGCGTTTCCCGAAATACACTTCCAGCGTGGACCGCACATCGCGAGCCTCGGACGCCGACAACGGGAACTCGCACAAAGTGTTTCCGTCATTCCATTTGGAAGAATTTCAGCTTAAACCGGGTTCATTCGTCCGCGAACCACACGATTCACGCACTACGAGTTTGCATCTCAGAAGCACGTCACGAGGCGGCAGATCGGGGTTAGAAATCCGGTCTAGCATAACCGAGAGTGCGACTCTTCCAATGTCTTTGCAAGGTTGGCGCAGAGTCGTGAGGGGAACAGGTAAAAGACGCGCATACTTCACATCGTCGATCCCTATGATTCGAATATCTTCCGGGATTCGTTGGCCGATGGCAAGCAAGGTTTGCATCAGATTCCCGGCAGTATGGTCATTTGCGCAGAGGAACGCGTCCGGGTGATCTTTCTTCAACAGCGCCTTTACGAAATTCCGGTCGGACGCGTCACCCAGATTGACCCGATCTCGTTCGGGCGTCTTGGAGAGCGATTGAAGGGCCTCGCGGTAACCCGCGATCCGCGCATCCACTGTTGGCGCCGAATCCGGCCGGGCGAAAAACGCAATCCGTTTAGCTCCGGCCTTGATCAGGTGTTCGGTCGCCAGATACGCCGTGCCCCGATTGTCAATTCCAACCAAGTCGTAATTGCTGCGCCGCGGATATCGCTCAAGGCACCTGTCCAGGAGGACTATCGGAACGCGCGCCGCGTCAAGTGCGGCCACAACCCGGTGATTCGCCTTAATCCTGCCAGGCGAGAATTCGACCGGCGCAAAGAAAACACCGGATACTTTTTTCGAGATGAAATGCCGGCACAACTGCTCCGCGACTTCTTCACTTTCGCTCTCCTTGGCTGAAGCGTTTCCCCAAAGAAGAGAATGGTGAACGGCCTGAGGCGCTTCCATCATTCCCTGACAAATCGCCTCAAATATTTCCGTTTGGCCCAACTCTGGAATCAATAGTCCAAATACGCAACTTCCCGAACTTGTACTCTGAGAAACGAAAGTACCCGAACCGACCCGGCGCACCACCAGCCCCTTGGATTGCAATTCGTGCATGGCCCTGAACACCGTCATCCGCGAAGCGCCATACCGTCTGACGAGTTCAGCTTCGCTTGGCAACCGCTGGCCGGGTTGGTACCGCCCCGATGCAATATCTTGCTGTAGCTTCTCGAAAATCTCTCTGTACTTGTGATTCGGCATCGCGGACCAACTTTCTCGTTGTCTGGGCACCCATTTTCGTGCAAACAACTTTAGCCCAGAGTAGCACTGACACCGTCATATTACCCTATACAACCTGAGCGAGCAATCTATCGGCGGTGGAGGACAAGGCAATTCGATTGGGTTCGCATCGGCATCTGCGGACATCACATTCGGGTGGAAGTATCGAGGATGCCCGCTACTACACTGTCAGGCAGCACTGATCATGGGTGCCGGCAATGGATGTCGATACGGCTGCCGAATGGGCCTTTGAAGAGGCCATCGGGCGCGCACCGTCTGAAATGTCTATACAACATGCATGACAAATTCGTTGACAACGATGGAAATGCAGTACAACAATCGACTGGCTAAAAGAACATCCCTGCAAGAGCCGGCTCACGGTACGCTGGAACATCAAGGGGACGCCAGGCTGCGATCTTGGAAAGAACAGCGTTGTCGCGAACAAGAGTGACGATGATTCGCTTTGCGTACAAGGTGAATGCTGAAATGCTGTTACCCGTTGTCGAGTGGTTCGAGGTCGATCGGCCGAGCCAATTTCCCTCCGGCAACGGTCGAGTCAACTGGTCTTGGGGAGAAAGTTGTGGACAGACGAAGTTTCCTTCATGCGTCCCTGTGCGTTGTGGCGACAAAGTCCGGCCGAATCTTCGAGCCCGGCTCGCAAAGTGACGCACTCAACTCAGCTATCAGGGAGGATCCTCAATTGCCAACCGATCCGGCGTTTGTAAAAGCCATGCAAGCTGTTCAGAATGCCATCCCTGGCGCGGAAGCAGACCCTGACCGCCCGGTCTACCATTTCAGGCCGCCCGCCCATTGGACAAACGACCCTAACGGACCGTTTTATTTTCAGGGCTGGCACCATCTCTTCTATCAATTCAACCCATTCGGGGTGCAGCTCGCGCATCAACACTGGGGTCACGCCAGAAGTCGAGATTTGGTGAACTGGGAACACCTTCCTATCGCCATTTGGCCCTCGGCGGAGTTGGGCGAAACCGCGATTTTTTCAGGCGGAGCCGCCTTTACCGCGGATGGCCGTCCGCGGCTTATATACACGAGCATCGGTAATCGTCAGCCGGAACAATGGTTGGTTCTCCCAAAAGACGAAGAACTGTTCCTCTGGGAGAAGTACGCAAAGAATCCGGTTCTTTCGCAAGCGGCTCACATCGGAGGACCGATATCGCAGTGGCGAGACCCCTTCATGTTCCGGCATGACAACTCTACATATATGGTATGCGGTGGTGCTGGCGCCAATGGGCGTGCCCAGGTGCAGTTGTACCGTTCAGAGAGCGGGGATCTGACTCAATGGAAACATCTAGGCCCAATCTTCCAGAGCATGGATCGTGAAACCCGCAATTTCGAGTGTCCTAACCTCTTCCCGCTTGACGGTAAATGGGTGATGATCGTGTCTCCAAACCGAGCCTGCGAGTACTGGATCGGCGATCTCGACATAGCTGCAATGAAGTTCTTGCCTACCGCCCACGGCATTGTCGATCCGGGCGACGCCTACGCGAGCAATATTTCCATCGACAGCAAAGGCAGAACGATCCTTTGGCTCTGGGGGCGGACAGCCGCATTGTCGCCAGGGCTACCCGTAACGCCCAATGAGAAAGCATGGAGCGGCGTCATTACGATGCCGAGAATTCTCTCCATTGGACCCGACGGATATCTTCTGGAGCGCCCGATTCCGGAATTCGAGACGCTACGCGGATCTGTTCTCGAGTTTCCCGGTCAATCTCTTGAGAAGCCCTCCGTAATCGACGGCGCTGCAACCGACTGCGCCGAAATCGAAGCGGTTTTCGCCGGCAGTGGCACATTCGGTCTCGAACTTAGACGGTCCGCCGGCGGTAAGCCCGGCGTGG
>Ga0326727_10003807_pt1 | contig 47203 bp, 38 predicted proteins | sample MB2enrmetagenome_FD_207643 | JGI IMG/M metagenome (GOLD analysis project Ga0326727, IMG submission 207643) | Lab enriched peat soil microbial communities from McLean, Ithaca, NY, United States - MB29MY | ecosystem: Environmental > Terrestrial > Soil > Wetlands > Peat | place: USA: New York... | reverse complement strand
ACTGCCTCATCACAAGCTTCTGGCCTACGGGGTCGCGGTGCAGTTGATGCGCGCGGTGCGGGAGGCGAAGATCCGCGATCCGTACCTCAGGGACCACGCGATGCGCGCGGCGAAGAGCGCGTGCCTCAATACCGCCGAGGGGGCGGGGCGCGTCACGCGGGCCGACAAGGCCAGGGCGTTCACCATCGCGCGGGGCGAGGCGTGCGAGGCGGCGGCGTGCGTCGAGATCGCGGTCGAGGCGGGGGACGCCGAGGTGGGCGCGCTCGGTCCCGTGGTCGCCTGTGCCGATCGCTTCGTGGCGATGACGACGGCGTTGATTCGTTAGGGCATCCGGGCTGCGCGTCGCCGGTGACGCGCAGCCCGGTGAAGCCTCACCGCGGCAGCGCCCGCAGCATGCGCTTCAGGCGAACCGCCAGCGACAGGAGCTCCTTCGCGAGCTCGCCGTCGACCGCGCCGATGGCGTCCGCGAGATCGACCGCGCCGACGAGCTCGTGCAGCGAGTTGTTCGCGATGTCGAAGTGCCGCCGACGGATGCCGCTGGCGTCGCTCGGCAGCCCCTCGCACAGCCCGAGGAACGCGCTCTTCGCCGCCCTCGTGGCCTGGTCCCTCAGCTCGCAATCGCGGATGCCTGCCTCGTGCGTCCTCTTCGCGAGCTGCTTCGCGACGACATACGCATCGAGCTTCTGAAACGGGAGAATCGAGTGGTTCATGGTTTTCGGGTCCTCGCCCCGTCGAGGAACCGAAAACCGTGAACCCACCCCCTTTCACCGAGCGAGCCGCCCCGCGCGATCGCAGCCGCAGTGCCACGCGAAGCGTGGCGCGAGGCTGCAGTCCGGGGTCGAGGTCGGGGTCGAGGTCGGGGTCGAGGTCGAGGTCGGGGTCGAGGTCGCGGTCGAGGTCGAGGTCGAGGTCGAGGTCGAGACACACGGGAACGGGCGCCTTCACGATGCCGTCGCCATACGTGATGAGCGTCGCCGACGCGCACGTAGCCCCCGGCCAGGAGCTCTCGGATCGCTTCGATGGCCTGCTGACGCACCGTGGTGGGCGATGCGCCGGGCAACCATTCCTCGACGAGACCCGCTACCTCCGCCAGATGACCCGCAAGAGCGTAGACTCAGCCCCAGCGACCGGAGTCGTATGCGGTTGCAGCCTGAAGCGCCGAGCCGAAGCTGCGGCGGTGACCACGTTGAAGCTCTCGGTTTGAACGAGGGCTGGAGGAGCAGGTGCATGCTCCCGACCAGCTGCTGGAACTTCGCGCTGGAGCTGGAGGGCGTGGGCATCGGCCGCGAGGAACCCGAAGTTCGAGTGAGGCACTCCTCACGGTCGCGCGGATGTGCGCTGCGGCAGGCGCACGGGGGAGTCTCGCGCGTCCTGCGCGTCCTGAGGTGCCTCCGTCCAAGAACCCAAGGGTAGGAGAACAGGAGCGGACCGGGCGGCCGCAGCGACACGGTCGCCCGAGGCGAAGTCGCTCGCCGTCGACGGAAAGTGTCATCGACGCGAGCAAAAGTCTCGTCGACTCGACGAACCGTCACTGTTCTTCGAGGGAAAGAGTCATTGACGCGACGAACAGTCTCGAGGACTGACGTGACCGTGACGTTCCCTCGACAGCCAGTGTCACTTCCGAACGTCGAAGCGACGGGTTTCGAGGTCGGAGACACACGGAGTCGACAACCCGTCACTCTTCCACGTGAAAAAGTCACGTTGTCTGACGTACCGGCGACGTTCTCTCGACGCCCCGAGACTCGTTCGAGCCTCCCTCCGACGCTTTGCGACGACGAAGAACCATCCACCGACGAAAGTGGTTCTTTTCTCGACGCCCGAGACACTTTCACTCGCGACGAAGAGACGATCAGGAGCATCACGACGAAGGCCCTTCATCCCCCCCGTCGCGGGCGCGGTGAGCTGCGTGCCCGGCGCGCTGGCGACAAGACGTGTGCGACGGGGATCCCGCCGTGCTCGACCGCCCGCGCCTGGCTGCGACAGGCCAACGCTGGAACGGGTGGACATTGCCGGGCGCGCAGATCGGAACGGCGTTGCCGTGCCGGCCGGGACGCGGACGACAGCACGGGCGCCGGCGGCAGATCGAGCTGCTCAGCAGTCATCGCGCGGGCCGCGCGGGACGGCGCGCAGTTCATCGTCGCGACGCACTCCCCCATCCTCCTCGCCTGCCCCCGGGCGAGGATCTACAGCTTCGACCAGACGCCGATCGCCTCCGTCGCGTACGGCGACCTGGAGCACGTGACCATCACGCGCGACTTTCTCAATGACCCGGGGAGGTTCATCGAGGACGCGTGACGGTGACCGAGGATGGGTGGATTCGCTCGGGCTACCATCCTTTCTCGCGCATCTTCTCGATGAGAGTCCGCAACTCGCAGACCCATCGGTTCGGGGCCCCTCTCCTCGATGCACCATGGGTAGGCCTTATCGAGCACCGACGCTGGCCGCTGCTCCAGAGTCCTGCGACAGGCCGCAGCCCGGGTCCTGCTCCCGTGGATGGCCGCGTTCATGGTGACCGGTTTGCGCGCCGTGTTCTTCCGCTGCCCCCGCTGTCGCAGGTCGTTCAATCGCAACAACTCCAGTGCGCTCTTCAACACGCGATGCGTTCGTTGCGCGCTCGGAGTGGGTGCGCGCTGTCGCACGCTCGAGGCGACTTTCGGGGCACACACCGGCTAGGCACCGCGAGCCCGCCGTGCTCACCGGCCGTTCCGTATTCCCATTCCTCTTCCCTTGTTCCCTGTTCCCGTGTTCCACATGCGCAGCTGGTCAGACTGCACCGCTGCGACAGACAGACCGTGGCAAAGACGAGTACCGTGGTGCGCACGACGACGAGCCAGGACGCCGCCTGGCCGCTACCCTCGTGACGCTACGGATGCAATCGATTGCGGCTGGCACGGAGAGGAGGCCCGCACACGCCCTCGAGCCGGTGCTGACGCCGGCGTCGGAGCCGATCGTCGCGGCCGCGATGTCGCGCGTCCCGCCGCCGTGTGGCGCCGCGCTTCAGTCGATCCAGCTCGAGGGGAGCCGCATCCGGCTGGCGTACGACCATCCGGCGTTCGCGATCACGATCGTGCACCCCGGGGCCACGCGCGAGGGGCAGCGGGTGGGGCCCTACCGGGTGCTCGACGAGGGTCCGGCCGCCTGTCCGCAGGCCGCCTCGCAGATCGTGGCGGGGCTGCAGGGGCAGTCGCTCGCCGATCCGTGGTCGATGCCGGTGGAGGAGCCAGAGGGTGACGCCGCCCAGCGCGCGGTCGAAGCCACCATCGCCCCGCACCCGGTGCAGACGTGGATCGGCGGCGCCATCCTGCTCGTTCACGTCGTCCTCCTGGGCGCCCTGATCGTCCGGGCGCTGCGGCGACGGACGTCCCCGGGCCTGCGAGGGTGGCGCGCCGCCCCCCTGGCGATCGCGATCCTCGGCGGGGTCGCGCGCCTCGCGACGCCTCCCTTCGTGTTCAACTGGTACTCGTTCACCGAGGAGAGCCCGGCCAGGGTCGTCGACGTCGCTCCGGGGTTCGTCGGGCTGGAGCGGGTTCTCGGTCACCTGTGGCCGTCCGGCGTGCCCATGACCGAGGTCGTCGCCTTCGTCGGGGTCTCGGGCGGCCTCTCGGCCGGGCTCGCCGTGCTCCTCGCCGGGACGCTCGCCCTGCCGCGACGCACGGCCCTCGTCGCGGGGCTGCTGATGGCGCTGTGGCCGGCGCTCGTCCGGATGGGGGCCAGCGACGCTCAGCACCCCATCGCGCTGACGGTCTGGCTCGCCTTCTGCCTCGTCTGGGCGAGGGCGCGAGAGCGGGGCGGCGGCCGCGTCGCGCTCCTGCTCGTCGTCGGGGCGCTCCTCCCCCTCGTGCGCGTCGAGACCCTCGGCTGGATCCCGGCCGCCGTCGTGCTGCTGCCTCCCCGGCGGAGGACTCCGCTCGCGAGCTGGCTCGTGCTGGTCGTCGTGGGGATTGCGGCTGCCGCGCTCACCCTGCCCGTCCGTCAGATCGGCGCTTCGATGGAGGGATCGATCCTCGACTGGGTCCTCTCACCGCTGACCACGAGCCGTGGCATGTCGGTGGCGCCGCTCGTCCTCGGTGCGCTCGGGGCGCTCGGGCTGACGGTCCTCGCCGTCGCGAACCGCGGGCTGGCCGCACGTCTCCTGGCCTGCGCCCTCGTCGTCGCGCTGCCGGCGCTCGTCTCCGGAAAGCTCCCCGCCAACCCCCTGACCCTCCGGTACTTCCTCCCGGCGGCCCTCGTGCTCCTCGTCTTCTGCGCCGCGGGCCTCTCCTGGCTGGGCGACTTGCTCGCGCCCGCGCGGTGGCTCGCGCCGGTCCTCGGGGTCCTGCTCCTCTCGGCGGCCGAGGCTCCTGCGTGGATCTCACCCGACGCCCAGTACACGTTCCGCCACGAGGTTCCGTTCCTCCGCGCGGCCATGTCCCGGCTTCCCGGCGGCTCCGCGGTCTGCATGCTCGACCCCGGGATGAATGACTGGCCCGGCCCCCATCACGACATCGACACGGCCTGGTCACCGCGTGGAGGTGGCCGCTACTACGGGATGGAAAGCCGCCTCGTCGTCGTCGCGGAGCCGGGGCAGGATGTGCCCTGCGACTACTACTACGAGGGGGTCACCTGCGCGCTCGACCCGGCCGACCCCGTCGTCGGCGAAGACGCCGCACGCTTCCGGCAGCTCTGCGACGCCTGGCACGAGCGCATCGAGGGCCCCCCGATCGCGACGGAAGATCGCAAGCCGATCCACTACGGGACGTGGCTCCTTCCCGGCCCCGTTCATCTGAGCCTGTACCGGGTGCGTCCGTCGGTGCCGTGAAGGGGCCGGCCGCGCCCCTCAGCTGCACGTCGCATCCGTGCACTCGTCGCTGCAGCTGCTCGACCCGGACTCGCTGCACGAGCAGCTCTTCGTGCACTCGCTGAGGGTGCACGGTCCGCTGCCCGAGCAGTCCATGCTGCACCCGTTGCCGGGGCACGAGAGGCTGGCGGGGCCCGAGGAGTCGGCGCGCACGGTGCACCCGCCCGCGGGACACGAGAAGGTGCACGGCCCGCTCCCCTGGCACACGAACTCGCAGCCGGCCCCGGGACACGACAGCGAGCACGGCGAGGACGTCACGCAGAAGCACGGCTGCCCCGGCGTGCAGCTGGTCGAGTTGCTCGTCTGCGTCGTCGCCACGCAGCCCCCGACGAACACCCCCACGACGAGCCCCCACCCGACCACTCCCCCATTCCCCCTCCCATTGCCCATTCCCGTTCCCCTGTTCCGTGTTCCCGTGTTCGATTCTCTCCTCACCCCTTGATCCCCAGCAGCTCCTCCTTGTGCGCGCGCGTCACCAGGAGCTTCATCGCGTCGAGCAGCGGGCGCCCGTGGTGCAGGACGTGGTGCACCTGCTCGGTGATGGGCATGTCGACTCCGCGCTCGGTCGCCAGCGCCCACGCCGCCGCGGAGGTGCGGAACCCCTCGGCGACGGACACGTGGGCCTTCACGTAGGCCTGCGGGTCCTCGCCGTGGGCGATGGCCATCCCCAGCCGGCGGTTGCGCGACAGCTCGCCCCCGCACGTGAGGAAGAGATCGCCCACGCCCGCGAGGCCGAGGAAGGTCAGCGGGGTCGCGCCCAGGGCGACGCCGAGGCGGCTCATCTCCGCCAGGCCGCGCGTCGTCAGCGCGGCGCGGGCGTTGAGGCCGAGCGAAAGGCCGTCGCACGCGCCCGCCGCCACGGCGATGACGTTCTTCACGGCGCCGCCCACCTGCACGCCGATCATGTCGTCGCTCGCGTAGACGCGGAACATGGGCGAGTGAAGCGCGGCCTGCACGGCGCGCGCGGCCTCCATCCCCTCCGAGGCCGCCACGACGTCCGTCGGCAGCCCCGACGCCACCTCGCGCGCGAAGCTCGGCCCCGAGAGCACCGCGAGGCGGCCGGGCCCGAGGCGCGGGAGGGTCTGGCGCACGACCTCGGTCATCAGCGCGTGCGTCTTCTCCTCGATGCCCTTGGTCGCCACCACCACGAGCGCCTCTTCGTGGAGCGACGACGCGACCCGCGCGGCGACCGAGCGCAGGTGCTCCGAGGGCGGCACGAGGATGACGAGCTGCGCCTCGCGGACCACCGTGTCCACGTCGGTCGACGCGGCGAGGCGCGGGAGCGGGACGCCCGGGAGGTAGATGGTGTTCTCGCGCCGCGCGGTGACGTCCTCGGCCACCTGCGGCTCGATGGCCCACAGCGCGACCTCGTGATCGAGCCGCGCCGCGTGCGCCGCCAGCGCGGTGCCCCAGGCCCCGCCTCCCACCACCGCGACGCGCACGGCTAGATGCTCCCGGAGCTGTGGGTCGGGGCCGGGGCCGCGCCGCCGCCGGGCGGCCACACGGGGAACGCGGTCGGGAAGCTCGAGGGAAGGCCGAAGCCGCTGGGGAAGGCGGTGGGGATGGTGGAGGGCAGGATGAAGGGGGGCGGACCGCCTCCACCGGCGTCGGCCTGGATGGCATGACCCGACGGCCCCGGCCGCGGGCCCGGGCCCGGACCGGGGCCCGGCCCGTGCGTGGCGTTGAGGGTCGGGACGGTGGTCGGGGGCGTGACGGTCGCCACCAAAGGAGGCGTGGACGTGGGCGCGGCGGCCTCGAGCTCGAGGGGTGGGGGCTTCGCGGCGGTCGTCGTGGCGGGCGTCGGCGTCGAGGAGCTCGGCGACCAGGTGTTGGTCGCCACGAGGATGAGCACGATGGCGGCGCCGACGAGGATGGGGAGCGCGACGAGGGCGACGATGCGCCCCGTTCCCCCGCTCCGCCGCGGGGTCTGGGCGTAGGGCGGCGGCGACATCGCGACGCCGGCGTAGGCGGGCGTCGGGGGCGCCATCGGCTGCAGCGGGGCGGCGGGCATGGCGGTGGCGATGGGGGGCGCGCGCTCGGTGTTCGGGGCGGCCTCGCGCTCGCCGGGCGGGCTGGTGATGGGGGCGGCGGAGACGACCTTGGCGATCTTGGCGGTGCCGGTCGGGCCGTTCTGGGGGAGCTCGGGCACGCTCGCGGCGGGCGCGGGCACCTGCCCGGTGGCCGCGCGCTGGCCGGTCGCGGCCTTCTCGACGGCCAGGCGCATCTCCGTCGCCGTGGCGAAGCGCAGCTCGGGCCGCGCCGCCATCGCCCGGTGCACCAGGCCGGCCAGCTCGCGGGGCACGTCGGGGGCGACCTGCACGAGGGGCACGACGTCGCCGCGCTCGACGCGCAGGGCGATGACACGCGCGTCGTCGCCGTTGACCGGCCGCGAGCCGGAGAGCATCTCGTAGAGCATGACGCCGACGGCGTAGAGGTCGGCGCGGGCGTCGACCTTGTCGGCGCTGCGGGCCTGCTCGGGCGCCATGTACTCGGCGGTGCCCATGACCACGCCGGCCACGGTCAGGTTCTTCTGCTGCGGATCGGTCCGCCGCGCCTTGGCGATACCGAAGTCGATGAGCTTGAGCAGCGGCTTGCTGCCGGGGAACGTGAGGAACACGTTCTCGGGCTTGAGGTCGCGGTGGATGACGCCGAGCGCGTGCGCGGCCTCGAGGGCCTCGAGGATCTGCAGGGTGTAGTCGCAGGCGGTCTGCACCGGGAGCTTGCGCTGGCGGTCCATCACCGCCGAGAGGGCCTCGCCCTCGAGCAGCTCCATCACGATGTAGGCGTCGCCCTCGGCCGTACGGTCGACGTCGGTCACCTGCACGACGTGGGGGCTGCGGATCTGCGCGGCGACGCGGGCCTCCTGCAGGAAGCGCTCGACCAGGCCGGTGCGGCGCGCGAGCTCGGGGTGGAGCACCTTGATGGCGACCCGGGTCCCCAGCACGGTGTGCTTGCCCTCGTAGACCGAGCCCATGCCCCCGTCGCCGAGGAGCCGGACGATCTCGTACTTTCCGTTGACGTAGCTGCCTATGCCGATCACGCTCTTGGTCCGCTCCCGCCAGCCTAGCATTGTCACGTGCGTTTCCCGCCTTCCCGCGCAGCCCCCGGCCTGGTCCTCCTGCTCGTCGTGGCGGGCTGCGGCGGAGCGACCCAGGGGGCGCCGGACGGTGGGACGGGAAGCGACAGCGGAGGAGCGGACGGGGGCAGCACCCCGGTCTGTCCTGCGGCGAGCCCCGGGCAGGGCGGCGCGTGCGGACCGCAGGGGCTGACGTGCGAGTGGGGGTCGAGCCCGCTGCTGGAGTGCGACGTGGTCGGCACGTGCAACGGCGGGCGCTGGGAGGTCACGACGGTGGGGCCGGGGGAGTGCGGCCCGCCCCCGACCGGGACGTGCCCGTCCTCGTTCGCCGCCGTCCCGCGCGGGACGCACTGCTCGCCCGACGGCCTCGAGTGCACGTACCCCGAGGGCCTGTGCGCGTGCGCCCCGACGGGCGGCCCTCCTGTGGTCGACGCCTCCGCCATCACCGCGTGGGCCTGCCAGGACCCCGCCCCCGGGTGCCCGCAGCCGCGCCCGCGACTGGGCACGCCGTGCTCGCAGGACGGACAGCAGTGCGATTACGGCGCCTGCACCATCCCCGGCGGCACCGCCGAAGCCTGCCAGGGTGGCCTCTGGGTCGAGAGCGCCGTCCACTGCCCGCCCGTGCCGTGAGGAGCGAAGACGGAAGCGCCCTACGCCGCTCTCTTGAGGATCTCCCCCACGGTGTCGGCGTCGGCGATGGCCGCGAAGACGGGGCGCAGGGTGTCGTCGCGATCCTCGGTGCCGAAAGCGCCGCTCGGGGCGAGGGCGCGGGCCTGCGGGCCGTCGAGGACGAGGAAGACGTCGTGGAGCTTTTTCCACGGCGCGTCGATGACGTAGGCGATCCGGTCGCGGTCGAGCGACAGCTCCTCGTTGCCGCGGCGGATGAGCACGCGCGAGCTGGTCACGAAGTAGCGGGTGGCCCGCGCCAGGCGGACCGGGCGCACGACGGCCGCGTAGGCGACGCCCACGGCGACGGCGAGCAGCAGCAGCATGCCCAGCGCCGCACCTCCCACGAGCACCGCCGCGAGCACGGGCGGCAGGGCGTGCAGGCGCAGGACGCGCAGCAGCGTGGGTATCGATCGAGCCAGGGAGCGGACGAAGAGCAGCGTCAGCACCCCACCGAAGGCCGCCGTCGCCCCGCGACGCGCGGTCCAGGCCGACGCCTGCGGCGAGCCCGACCACAGGACGCGCTCGCCGGGATCGAGCCGCTGCGCCAGCGGACGGTCCCCGCTGCCGAGCGGCGCGCCCGGCTCGACGCCGCGGATGATGGCCCACAGCCGGTCGGGCGCCTCCACGTCGTGGAGCGTGAGCGACAGGGTGCGGCGGAGCGCGCCGGTGGGCACGGCGCGGATGATGACCAGGTCCCCCAGCGAGGGGTCGCGGGGGTTCCAGCGCACGAGCGAGTAGCTGATGGAGCGGATCTCGATGGTGCGCCGCAGGCGACCGCGCCGCCAGATGACGTGCTTCTCGGTGACCAGGTACTCGACCTGCGAGCGCCACCAGAGCGGGACGCGCCAGGCCCCGAGGGCCAGGGTGGCACACCACGCCGCGAAGAGGACCATGCCCCCCACGGGGACGGCCAGGGACTTCGCGACGACGAGGGCGTAGCAGAGCGCGACCGCCGACATGACGGCGGCCATGATGGCGACGATCTTCTGTACGAAGGGGACGCTCACCGCCCGGCAGCGACCCTGCCAGACGATTCGCTCGCCGTAGAGGGAGTCGCGAGCCACAGGAACAGACCTCTTCTCACGAAGATGGGCTCCCCCACGACGCCTGTCCAGGCCCATGCGCCCTGCAGAGGCGAAGAATCACCCCCGACGCGCAGTCACAGCGGAAGCGGGAGGGCCTTCAGCCGCTGCGTCGACCCGCGTGCATGTGCGCGTACGACCATCGCATCGCACCACTGCGACATGGGTAGTCCCTCCGCCCGGGCTGCCTCGGGGTAGAGGCTCGTCGCCGTCATCCCGGGCAAGGTGTTCACCTCGAGCAGGGTCACCGCGTCCGTGGCGTCGCCGTCGCCCACGATGAAATCCACGCGGGAGAGATCGCGGCACCCGAGGGCCAGGTGAGCCGCTACGGCGACCTGTTGGACGCGCTCGGTCACGCCCGCGCGCAGCTGGGCCGGGCAGACGTGGACGCTGCGGCCGGGCGCGTAGCGCGCCTGGTACGTGTAGAAGGGGTCGTGCGGGGAGAGGATCTCCGTGGGCGGCAGGGCCCGGGCCTCGGGCATCTCGAGCACGCCGCAGGTGACCTCGCGACCGCGGGCGAAGTGCTCGACCAGGGCGAACTCGTCCAGCGCCCAGACCGAGGTGAGGGCGCTGGCCACGTCGTCCAGCGACGCCTCTTCGTCGAGGCGCACCACGCCGATGGCCGAGCCGTTCGACGACGGCTTGATCACCAGCCGCGCCCCGATCTCGCGGCGCGCCTGCGCGGCCGCGGCCCGGGCGTCGCCGCGCGCGAGGGCCATTCCCCTGGCCACGGGCAGCCCGGCGCGCTCGAAGAGCACGCGGGCAACGCGCTTGTGCATGGCGAGGGCGCTCGCGAGCACGCCCGAGCCGACGTAGGGCAGCTCGAGCACCTCGAGGAGCCCCTGCAGCGCGCCGTCCTCCCCCACCGCCCCGTGCACGACCGGGAAGACCACGTCGTAGCCGCCCGTGCGGAGCGACTCGGGCAGGAAGGCGTCGAGCTCGAGGCGCACGACGCGGTGGCCGGCGTCCTCCAGCGCCTTGCCGACGCCGCGCGCGGAGGCGCGGCTGACCTCGGCCTCGGCGGAGGGGCCGCCCTGGATGACGGCGACCGACAGGGCGCGGCTCACGCCGGCTCCTTCGCCGCGGCCTGGACGGACGCCGACATGTCGACCAGCTCGAGCCCGAGGCGGTTGGCGACGTCGAAGATGCGCGTGTCGCGGTAGACCTCGCCGAAGCAGATGCGGCCGATGCCGGCGTTGGCGATGAGGCGGAAGCACCCCCAGCAGGGGCTGGCGGTCACGTAGATGTGGGCGCCGTCGACGCGGACGCCGTTGCGGGCGGCCTGGACGATGGCGTTCGCCTCGGCGTGGACGGTGCGCACGCAGTGGCCGTCCTCCATGAGGTGCCCCTCCTCGTCGCAGTGAGGGAGGCCACGGATGCTGCCGTTGTAGCCGGTGGCGAGGATGCTCTTGTCGCGCACGATGACCGCGCCGACGAACTTCCGGTCGCACGTCGAGCGGGTCGACACCTCGCGCGCGATGTTCATGAAGTACTCGTCCCAGGAGGCGCGGGCGCGGGGCATGTGGAAGGGAGGTCCTAGAGCGCGGCGGGGGCGGGTGCAATACGGCGGCGGCCGACTCCGTACGAATTGACAAAGGGCGCGCCGCACGGCATCGAGGGGCTCGATGCACCTCCAGGGATGGCGACGATGGGGCCTCGCGGCGTGCGGGGTGGCGGCCGCGGGGCTGGTGGCGTCGGCGCCGGCGAGCGCGCAGACCGCCGGGGATCACGCCGCCGCGGAGGCGCTGGTGGCGGCGCTGGAGCACGACGCGACCCACGCGGCGGTGACCGCCGACGCGGTGGCGAGCGCGAAGAACGCGCTGGAGCGCGCCGCCCGGCTGCGGGCGGCGGGCGACGAGACGCACGCGCGCGCGGCCGACGGGCTCGCGCTGGAGTGGGCGCAGACCGCGCGGGATCTGGCGAAGGCGGCGGACGCAGAGGCCGCGGCGGCGGAGCTGCAGCGCAAGGCGGTCGAGGCGCAGGCGCAGCTGGAGCGGACGCGCGCGCAGGTGGAGGAGGGCATCGCGCACGTCGGGCGGCTGCGGGCCCAGCTGCAGGAGGCCGAGAAGGCGGAGAAGGCCGGCAAGGTCGACCGGGTGGCGGTCGAGGTGCACGAGGGGGACGCGCCGGCGGCCCGCAAGACGGGCGGCAAGAAGGCCGGCGCGAGAAAGGGCGACGCGAAGCGGCCGGCGAAGCCCACGGGAGACACGCCGTGATGGGTCGCACGGGAACGAGCCAGGCGGCAGCGGCGTGGCTCGCGGCGGCGTCGCTGGCCTGCCTGGTCAGCGGGTGCGCGTCCGCGCCGATGCACGTCGCCGCGCTGGACGACGTGGAGCGGGTGCGGGGCGCGGCCAGCGTCGAGGAGGGGGCCAGGCTGGCGCCGGAGCCGTTCGCGCGCGCGGAGCAGGAGCGGCGGATCGCCATCGAGGAGCACGCAGCCGGGGACGACGTGGGGGCCGTGCTCCACGCGCAGCGGGCCCTGGCGGCGTACGATCACGCGTCGTCCGTGGTGCGCCTGGCGCGGGCGACGGTGGAGCTCGCCGACGCGCAGAAGGCGCTGACCGACACGACGACCGAGGTGGAGAGCATCGAGGGGTCCAGGGCGCAGCTGGAGCGGGAGGCGGCGGAGCTCGAGGAGCGCCTTCGCCTGGCGCACGACCGCCTGCTCCCTGCGTCCAGCGGGCCGGCGTCCCCCGAGCGCGAGGCGGCGCGGCGGGTGGCGGCGCGGGCGCTGGCCCTCGAGGCGCGGCTCCTGTGCGACTCCGCGCGCCTGGTCTCGAAGGACGCCGCGGGGCTGGGCGACGCCGAGGGGGAGCTGACGCGGGTCGAGGGGCGGCTCGGCGGCCGTGCTGCGCCGATCGACGAGGCTGCCCGGGTGCGGGCGCGCTGCCTCGACGTGCTCACGCGGGCGCGGCGGGCGGTGGGGGACGACGCAGGGGCGTCGGACGCGCTCCTGTCGGAGCTGTCGGCGGCCGGCGGGTGGGACCCCGTCCGCGACGAGCGCGGGGTGGTGGTCACGCTCCACGACGCGTTCCGGGGACAGGAGCTCGGCGGCGAGGCCGGGAAGAAGCTGAAGGAGCTGGGCCGCGTGGCGGCGGCGCACCCCGGCTTCGCCCTGCAGGTGGTCGTCCACGACGCCGAGCCTCCGCGCGAGAAGGACGGCACCGACGCCCGGCGGGCGGACGTGGCGGTCGAGGCGCTGGTGGCGGGGGGAGCGACGGCCGCGCGGATCAAGCCCGAGCTGGCGGGGGCGCGGGCTCCCCTGGTCGATCCGCGCGACGGCAAGCAGCGGGCGCGCAACGAGCGGCTCGACGTCGTCTTCGTCGCCTCCGCCGCGAAGTGAGCCCGGCCTCAGGCCTGGATCACGAGCTTGTAGCCGAACCCGTAGACCGTCAGGATGTGCGTCGGCCGGTCGGGGCTGCGCTCGATCTTCTTTCGTAGCTTCACGATGAAGTTGTCCACGGTGCGGTTGGTGGGTGTGCCGTCCAGCCCCCAGATCTTCGTCAGGATCTCGTCCCGGGCCACGGGCTGGCCCGCGCGCTCGGCCAGCATGCGCAGCAGCTCCACCTCGTAGAAGGAGAGCGAGTGCTCGCGCCCGCGGGCGGTCACGGTCTGCGCCGTGAAGTTCACCGTCGCCTCGCCCAACGTGAGCGTCTCGGGCACCGACTGCGCGCCGCGCGCCGCCTGCACGCGCCGGAAGATGGCGCGCATCCGGGCGATGAGCTCGTTCACGCCGAACGGCTTGGTCACGTAGTCGTCCGCACCGGCGTCGAGGCCGCGGATCTTGTCGGTCTCCTGCGACCGCGCCGTGAGCATCAGGATGGGGACCAGCGCGTTGATCCGCCGCAGCTCCTCGCACACCGCGTAGCCGTTCACGTCCGGGAGCATCAGGTCGAGGATGATCGCGTCGGGCGCCTCGCTGCGCGCGAGCGCGATCCCATCCTTGCCGCGGCCCGCCGCAATCACACGGAAGCCCTCGAACTCCAGCGCGTCGCGTAGCCCCATCACGATGTGCGGTTCGTCGTCGATGACGAGGATGGTCCTCTTCGTCGGCGCCATGCTGCGCCACGTAGCATACGCGCCCCCGCCCGGGCGGTTCCACCCGGGCCCTCGCGTGACCCCCAACGAAAAACGGCGCGGTCCACGAGGAACCGCGCCGTCGATCCGGCGGTACGTCGCCGCGCTGGCCGTCAGTCGCCGCCGCCGCCCGCGTCGCTCCCGCCGCCGTCCCCGATGACGGTGACCGCCTGCTCGATGCACTGCAGGCTCACCGTCGCGCCGTGCGGCGGCTCACCGTTGGTGAAGAGGATGGCCTGCGGGCACCCGTTGGCCGCCGCGCCGGTCACGTAGCACCAGCCCGGATCCTTCGCCGCAGCGCAGCCACCCGCCGCGCCGTTGGGGAAGTCGTTGGTGTTGGCTGCGCCGGTGGACGTGGTCGGCAGCAGCTGTTCGAGGGCGCATGTGGGGAACGTGTCCGGATCCGCCGGGCCGCCGGCGGCTCCCGTGTAGGCGGCCTCCTGGGTCTGGCAGAACTTCGTCAGGATGTCCTGCGAGACGATGGGGCCCGACGCGCCGTTCGGGGTGTCCCCCGGTCCGAACAGACCCTGCGAGTTGTCGCAGGCGGTGCCGGGGTTGGCGCACGCGCCCGGACCGACCTGCGTCGGCAGCTGCACCAGGATGAGGCAGGGCACGTTGCCCGACGAGTCCGCGGTGAGCTTCTGGGGCAGGCACTGGTTGCTGAGGGACGTCTTGAGGCGGTTGATGATGGCGTTGACCGCCGGCCGGTAGCCGAACAGCGGGTCGTTGCCGCTCGAGTTGTCCGTCACGTGGATCGGGCAGAGGCTCGACACGATGCCCTGGTTGCCAGCCGTGGACTGCGACATCGCCTTGGCGATGGCCATCTCCCGGACCGACGGATACGCCTTGCCGTAGATCTGCAGCGTCGGCGTCGTGGGCGAGCAGAGCTGCGTGCCGGCGTTGAGCGCGTTGGTCGCGCAGTCGCACGCGTTCGTGTACTCGGGGTTGGTGCAGTCCTTCCCGGTGCCGTTGTACTGGGGCCGGAGGTCGAAGATGCAGGAGAACTGGAGGTCCTGCTTGTTCGTGCTCCACTCGCCGCCGTTGATGGGATCGCAGCCGAGGCCGGCCGGCGTGCCGGTCGGACCGGGCGGGCATTTCGAGGCGTTGGCCATGACCGAGCCCGAGAGGGGCCCCTTCTCCTCGGCGCTGACGACCGAGCCCTGCGTGACGCGGGGATCCCAGTTCTCCACCATGTGGAAGTCGGAACCGCTGAAGTCGTAGTTCGTCGGATCGTTGCCCCCGAGGAGCTTCCAGTCCGCGGCCGTCAGCGTGTCCTTCTGCGGGCAGTCCGCCGCCGCCGTGCCGCTGGGGCACGAGCCCGAGGAGTCGTTCTCACCGGGCTGCGCCTGGAGCAGCTCGTGCGGGACGCCGGCGATGGCCGCGTAGTAGACCAGGTCCGGCGTACGCGTGCCGCGCGTCAGGTTGCAGATGTTCGGATCGGTGGGGCCGGTGGCGCTGGTGGGCAGGTCCTGCGCGTAGATGGCGTTCACGCAGTTGGCGTTCGCGTCCTGGTCGCCGATGTAGTTGCCGTTGGCGTCGTGCTCGTGCGCCGAGTCGGGCACGGTGACCTGCTGCATGCCGCGGATGTACCGGGAAATCGGGTAGCCAGCGAAGAGGCCGAACCGCAGCTTCTGGTGGTAGAAGCGCGTGTTGATCATGTCGTTGGTGGGATCGAGGTAGCCGCTGGCGCCACCGGCGCCGTCCTTCGGACAGCGGGTGGCGAAGTTCGGATCCCCCTGGATGAACGCGCACGAGGTGCAGTTGGGGCTGTTCGGGCCGGTCGTGGTCGGGTTGTTGGGGTCGAACTGGTAACACTCGATCGTGCCCTGCGGCGACGCGCCGTTGGGCGAGCCGGGGAAGTTCCCGTTGTCGAACGCCCAGCCCTGCCCGCCGATGGCGAGCGGATCGGCCGCCTCCTCGTTCTCGTCGGTCACGACGATGATGGCGAGCAGCGAGTCGGGGCGGAGGAAGTCGTGACGCTGTTGGAGGATGGTCCCGTCGACGCCCGTGAACGAGGCGCGGGTGCCGTTCTTGACGATCTGGTCGAAGGGATCGGGCTGGACGAGGAACCGGTACCAGGCCTCGTTCTGGGCCTCGAACCCGCAGCCGTGCTCGTGGACTCCCTCGATGATGGTCGTGAAGTCGCCGACCAGCGTGGTCGCCGACGAAATGGCCGGCGACAGCGGCGCCGGGTGCCCGTTGTTGGCCTGGACGTTGGGGAACCAGGAGAGGAAGTTGCTCGAGTTGAGGTCGGCGGCAGGGGCGTTCTCCACCGTCGGGTTACCGGCCACGCCGCCGCGGTTGATGAGCTCCCCGCGGTCGTCGTTGTGCGAGTTGAGGCTGGCGTTCGCCGGGTTGGTGGCGGTGGCGCTGCACTGGTCGCCGCCTCGCCCACCGAGCGACGACGTCACGACGCCGATGTGCATGTCGTGGACGGGGGGGAACTCGGCCTTGCCGCTCGTGCAGTTGCCGTTCGGATCCGCCGTCACCCCGGAGATGGGATTGCCGTTGGCATCCAGGCAGTTCGGCGCGACGAGCCGGTTGATCATGTCCGGCACGGCCAGCGCGAGGAGCGCCTGCTTGTCACCCATCGACGCGGAGTTGTCGATCATGAACAGCAGGTCGACCTTGTCCACGGTCTGGTTGTGGACCACCGCGGTGAAGTTCGTCTGGGTGACCGGGCTGGCGTTGGTGACGGGCCGCGAGAGGCACCCGGCACCGAGGATGCCCAGGGCCCCCAGGACGCTCATCGCTGTCGATCCGAGCTTGAAATAACGAGTCATGTTGGCCCTCTCCTCCGGGAACTCGCGACGGCGCCGATGATTTAGCATGCAAGACAAGGGAAACGGTCGAGCAATCGACGCGAAGGGCGAGCCCTCAGACGACTCCCCTCTCCCGCAATAGCAGGGCGCATGCCGGGCGAACGATAGGCGAAAGTCCGGTTTCCGGGCCAGCGAATGGTCAACCTGGTTGGCGGTCTCGCTCCGGCGTTGGCGTCTCGTCCGTGACCGCTGGCTCTGCCTGACTCGAGGTAGGAGCAGGTGGGAACGCGTCGCGAAGAGCCCGGACGTGGCGCGCCGTGATGCCCGGCACGGCCAGCAGGGTCGCGTCGTCCACCGCGCTGAGGGCCGCGACGTTGCCCACGTGCTGGAGCAGCGCCTTTTTCGCCTTCGGTCCGAGCCCCTTCACGTCGTCGAGCGGCGAGTGGAAGCGGCGCTTCTTGCCGGTCCGCATCCGCGCGCGGTTCGAGAACCGGTGGGCCTCGTCACGCAGCCGGGCGAGCAGGAAGAGCGAGGTGGTGCTGCTGCGCAGCGGGATCGGGTTCTTCTGGCCGGGCAGGTAGACGCGATCGGTCAGGGTCTCGCCCGCGAGGTTCTCCCGCTCCTTGGCGAGCGCGACGATGACGAGATCGTGCAGCCCGAGGTCGTGCGCGGCCGCCTGCGCCACTGCCAGCTGACCGCGGCCCCCGTCGACCACGAAGAGGTCCGGCGCCTCCCAGGCCGCGTCGCCCGTGCTCTCCGGCCCGCCCGACGACGACTCCGGGGCGTCCTCAGCCTTGAGCGCGCGACGGAAGCGGCGCGCCAGCACCTCGTACATCGCCCCGTAGTCGTCGTTCACGCCGGCCCGCACGTCCGGCCGGGCGGCGTCGCCGCGGACGTTGAACGTGCGGTACCGCTTCTTGTCGAGCTCGCCGTCGCGCATGGCGACGATGGCACCGACCGTGTCGCCGCCGCCGAGGTGAGAGATGTCGCAGCACTCGATGCGCCGGGGCAGCGTCGGCAGGCGCAGGCGCTCCTGGAGATCGCGCAGGCGCTCCTGCACGTCGTCGCTCTGGCGCTGCTTCTCGACGAACGAGTGGCGCGCGTTGTCGTTGGCCATGGCCAGCAGGTCGACGCGGTGCCCGCGCTGCGGCAGGAGCAGCGCCACCTTGTGCCGGGCCCGCTCGGACAGCCACTCGGCGATGCCCGCCACGCCCTCCGGCTCGCACGGCAGGATGATCTCGTCGGGCACGAGCGCGGGCGGGGCGGGGTCGGAGGCGGGCGCGTCCTCGCCGGACGACGACCCCAGCGAGGAGCCGTAGTGCTGGGCGATGAACGCTGCCACGATCTCCTCGTCGGGGATCTCGGCCTGGCGGATGGAGTACGTCCCCACGTCCTGCAGCTTGCCGGCGCGGACGTGGAGGAGGGCGATCTCGACCAGCTCGCCCTCGCGGTAGAAGCCCACGACGTCGCGGTCGATGTCGTCGATGGTCACCACGCGCTGGTCCTCGCGGACCTTCTCGATGGCGCGCAGCTGATCGCGGTACACGGCGGCGAGCTCGAAGCGCATGGCTCGGGCCGCGTCCTTCATGCGCACGTCGAGCTCGCGCGAGAGCTCGTCGTGCCGCCCCTCGAGGAACTTCGCGACCGCGTCGACCTGCTCGGCGTACCAGGAGCGCTCGACCGGCAGCACGCACGGGGCCGGGCAGCGCTTGATCTGGTGCTGGAGGCACGGTCGCTTGCGGCTGGCGAACTCGACGTCGCTGCAGGTCCTCAGCTGGAAGTGCTTGTTGACCAGGTGGAGCGTGCGCCGCGCTGCGGTCGCGGAGTGGTAGGGCCCGAAGTAGCGGGCGCCGTCGGGCGTCGGCCGGCGGACGACCTGCAGGCGCGGCCAGGGCTCCCCTGCCCCCATGCGACCCAGCCGCAGCGTGATGAAGTCCTTGTCGTCGCGGAGCTTGATGTTGTACCGCGGCCGGTGCTCCTTGATGAGGTTGTTCTCGAGGATCGTCGCCTCCTTCTCGTTGGCGGTGACGATGGTCTCTAGGTCCCCGATGGTGCGCTGGAGGACGGGGATGAAGGCGCGCGCGTCGCTCTGCGCGTCCTGGAAGTAGCTGCGCACGCGTGCGCGGAGGCTCTTGGCCTTGCCGACGTAGACGACCGCGCCCTTCTTGTCCTTGAAGAGGTACACCCCGGGCTGCGGGGGTAGCCCGTCGAGCTTCTGGAGGACGACGTCGGGGAGCATGGGGTTGCCGCCGCGACCTTACGTCAGTCGTTCGGCCGGTCGTACTGGGCGCACTTGAGCTTGGTGGCCGGATCGAGCCATCGCAGACAGCGCGGCGAGCGCGGCGCCCCCGCGTCGAGGACCTTGGGCTTGGGCTTGTACGTGAGGGTGAGGTCGACCTTCTGCACGACGCCCGCGACGACGTCGATGGGCGCCTCGGCGTCGGCGTCGACCGTGGGGTGGTGGACCCCGACCTTCAGCTTGCCGACGGGTAGCCCGTCGATGCGGTAGTGCCCGGCGAGGTCCGTCACGGCGTGCAGCGGGTGGCGGAAGACGTAGAGGTCCTCGCGGACGAAGGGCTCCATGCGATCGGTCAGCGCGAAGTACCCGGCCATCGTCGGGTAGAGCTTCACCGGATCGCCGTTCTCCTGCGGGGGCGCGACCATCACCGCCGTCTGCATGTTGTCGGCGATGACGGGGGCGAACAGCAGCTTGGTCTTGTTGGAGATCTCCAGCCGCTGGCCGAAGGTGACCGCGATGGTGCGGGAGGGGTACGCGCAGTTCGAGCCGATGGTGAGGTGGACCGCGTCGTTCTTCTCGGCGACGGTGAACCCGGAGTAGCCCGTGACGACGACCACCGCGTCGGCGAGCGCCCTCGGGCCGTCGGGGGTGTCGGGGTGTCCCTCGCGGAACAGCTTGCCGTAGGTGTCGAGAGCCGCGGCGCACTTGGAGATGTTCACGGTGACGTCCGGCGAGGGCGGTCCCTGCACGGTGACCGTGCCCTCCACGCTGCCGGTCGGGCCGCTGTAGACCGGCAGCCCCTGCGGGTTGAGCACCAGGTCCACGCTGGCGCGAGGCACGGGGAACGGCGCCGCGGTCGCGCTCGGCGTGGCGGACGCGGAGGCGACCGCGGAAGGCGCCGCGTCGGCGGTCGGCACGGCGCCGCGGGGGCGACAGTCGAGGGAGGCGAGGACGGCGGCGGCAGCGCCAACGGAGATGGCGAATCGCACGAAGAGGGTCGACATCGCTGGGCTCGGGAGCAAGGTTCGCACCTACCACCCGGCTTCGCGATGGCGCAAGCCAGGCGATGAAGCCGCTCTATCGCTCGGCCCAGTACGACGTGGGGACCTCCCCGAGCTGCTCTGCGATCTCGGCGTGCAGGTCGGCGTCGACGACCCGCGGGAGCGCCTGGCGGAGCAGAGGCTCGAGCTTGGGAGACTTCAGCCACGCCAGGATGCCCTGCATGCGCTCGGTCACGCAGGGATCGGCCGAGGTGAGCAGCGGCTCCAGGAAGGGCGCGACCGCGCCGAAGGTGGCCCCGCGCACGCACATCACCGAGAGGAGCTCGGCGCGCTCGGAGGGCGGGGCGGAGGCCAGCACCGCGGTCAGGCGGCGGTCGCGGGGACTCCACGGGGGCTCGCTCGCCAGCAAGGCGATGGCGGCCTCCGCGGCGGACGCGCCGTTGCGGGCCGGCGACGCGAGCGCGGCCTCGAGCTGGGCCCGCACCGCCTTGCTCCCGCGCCACGTGCGGGCGACGGCGACGAAGAGCGGCGACTCGGGCCTCTCGAGGGCGGCCCTGGCCCACGCGTCGTCGAGCGCCCCGAGCTCGCGCAGGCCCCGGGCGCACGCGACGGCCGCGCCGATGGCGCCATCGTCCTGCTCCACCACCTCGAGCACGCGCGAGGCGATGACGCGGGCTGCAGCGGCGCCCCGCCCGAGCGCCATCCACGCCGCGTTCTCCAGGCGCGGCCAGTCGCGCTCCGCCAGCGCCAGGGCCATGTCCGACGTCAGCCGGGTGTCGCTCGAGCGATCCGGCCAGGACACGATGAGCTTGCGCGCCTCCCACGAGCCCAGATCGTCGTCGAGCGCGAGCGCCATGACCCGGTCGAGCAGCTCGGGCGGCGCGCCGACCAGCGCGAGCAGGCGCAGCGAGTCGTCGATTTGCCCGGCCTCCTCGGAGAGCACGTGCTTGGCCGCCAGCTCGCGGAGCGGACCGGCCTGGCCGCGGGTGATGACCCCGGCTTCCACGAGATCGCCGAGCCGCCGGGTCCACGCGAAGCTCTCCGGCTCCGGAAACCGCGCGGCCAGCGCGCAGAGCCCCTCGACCCCCAGGGCGCCGAACCTCTCGACGAGGGTCGCTGCCCAGCCGCCCTCGCGCCCGGGCGACAGGGGCTCGCTGGACTCGGCGTCGTCCCCGACCAGCTGCAGGAGCAGCACCAGCGCCTCGCGCGCGTCGATCGGGTCGACCCCGGCAGCCTGTCCGCCGACCTCCGCGAGCAGGGCCCGCGCCATGGTCCGGCGCGCGTCGGCCACCCTGCCGTGCATCACGGAGAGCCCGCCGAGGAAGCGCTCGCTGGGCGGCCCCGAGAGCAATCGACCGCCCACCAGCTCGTCGACCGGGACCACCAGCGCCTGCCCGTGGCGCTCGAGCCACTGCCGTCGCGCGACCTCTCGCACGGAGGCCGCTGGATCGGCGGACGCCAGGCGCAGCCGGCTCTCGGCCAGCTCGTCCGGAAGGCGTTCGAGCGCCGCAAGCGCCTTCATCCGGTCGTGGGCGTGCGCGCAGCGCAGCCAGTGGTCCGCCATGACCGCGCCGGTCTCGGGGAAGCCGACCGCGAGCGCCTCCGTCGCCCAGCCCGCGTCGAGCCAGAGCGCGTCGTGCTCGGCGTCGATCCAGTCGAGCAGCGCCTCGGCCGCCGCCTCGGGCTGCACCTGGGCCAGCGCCGTGAGCACGGCGTCGGCGAAGATCCGCTCGTCTTCCTCCCGCTCCTCCCCGCCGAAGGGATCGGGCGCCGCGTGGGTGACCAGATCGCGCAGCACCTGGACCAGATCGTCGGGAGCCAGGCTGCAGGGCTCGGCCGTCGCGAGCGCCTCGAGCGCACGGGCGCGGACCGAGAAGCTCGGCAGGCGCAGGGCTCGCCGCAGGGCGGCCACGGCGGTCGTCCGGGCAGTGAAGCGCGAGATGAGCTCGATGGCCACGGCGCGCGAGGCGTGGGTGGGGCCGTCGTCGACCACATCTGCCAGCCGCGCCACGAGCGCCTCCTCGTCGCCGACTTCGGGCGTCCACTCGTCGTCGGCGAACAGCGCGTCGGCCATGTCCGGATCGCCGGCGCGGGCGATCTCGACCAGGAGCTCGGCCGTCTCGGGATGATCGAGCGGCACCAGCGACGCGATGCCTGCGGCCCGCTCGCGCTGGCGCCGGGTCATCCGCGATGCGTAGCGCACCAGCAGCCGCACCACGCGGACGGCCTCGACGGGCCAGTGCTGCAGGCCGACCACCTCGACTCCGAGCCGGTGGGCGCGCGCGAGCATGCGCTTGACCGCGAGGAACCGGCGGTCGTCGTCGGCCTCACCCCAGGCCTGGGCGGCTGCGAGCGCGAGCGGCTCGCAGACCGCGCGCGAGCGGACGCGGAACTCCTCCATCGCCGCCTCGTCCTGCGGCGCGCGCGAGGGTTCCTCGGTGCGGACCGCGGCCGCCTGCGCTGCGGCGGCTGCTTCCGCGGCACGCAGCTGCTCGTCGACCTGCGCGGTCGCCTCGGGCGGCACGAAGCTCCAGGCGAAGTACTTCGCCAGCGTGGGGTCGATCTCGTCACGGCGGGACATGGTTCTCGCGTCTACTTAGGTAGGCACCCGGAGGCGGTGCCGTCAATTGGCTCGGGTGCGACAAGTCCGGCCCTGCGCCATAATGACCCGCGCCCGATGCCGCAACGTCCCTCCCGCTCCCGCACGCTCGGGGCGCTGACCGCGCTCGCTCCCCTCGCGCTGGCGACGATGATGGGAGACTCCGCGGCGTGCAGCGGCGGCACGTCCTCGGCCAGCGGAAGCGACGGCGGCGACGCCGCGGCCCCGGTCGACGCCGCGGTGGAGCACGTGCGGGTCCCCTACGACGGCCTTCCCGAGCCGGAAGCGGGGCCTCGCATGCCGGTGGCCGCGGAGTTCGTTTCGACCCGCGTCGACACCATGCAGCTCATGTTCGCGGCGGGGGAGATGCAGACGAGCGGGGAGCCGTTCGTCCAGAACTTCGCCGGGCGCAACCTGGCCTACTACGACCGCTACGTCCTGCCGGTGGACCAGTACTTCGTGCCCGTCGCCCACGGGTCGACCTTCTACGTGGCCTACACCGATCTGTTCGGCTTCAGCGGCGCGATCGAGTCCTACGAGTACTCGAAGATGCACATGAACATGGTGGCGAACCAGACTGGCGCCGGCGTGTCGCTCGCCGGCGGCCCGCTCATCGCTGCGCGGCCGGGCGCGACGCCGCAGGACAGGCTGCGCTCGCGCATGGAGCAGCTCATCGTCGCGGCAGGGACGGTGTCCGCCGGCTACGCCACGCTCGACGCAGGCGCCGGAAACCCGCTCAACGACCTCGGCTTCCCCGGGCTGTGGCCCAACCTCATGCCGTACGCGGACTTCGATCCGACGATGACGCCCGCCCTGACCATCACCCACTCCTGCACGACGGTGACGGGGTACGGCGGGGTCCAGTTCTTCGGAAACAGCCCCGTGAACGAGTACGAGTGCGACTACAACTCCCTGCGCCTGAACGACCGGGCGGCCCAGATCGACACGGTGATCGGCCCCGGAACGCTCGGCTACACCTCGTGGAAGGAGGCGTTGTGGGGCGTCGACTTCACCGGGCGCCTGCATGACAGCCAGGCCAACGCCGTCACCGCCGTGGCGCCGGAGGACATGGCCTCGGTCGGGCAGCTCGGCAACCAGATCCAGGCTGTGGAGCCGCCCGGCGCCGCTCCCGGCGTGTACATCGGCTCGACGCCTCTGGAGGGGATGTGGGGCCTCGCGATGCTCGACGAGATCGACAACGCAGGGTGGTGGCTCCTCACGTCGCTCGCCACCGCCGACGGAGCCACCCTCGCGGGCTTCGGCTCCGTGCTGCAAGGCATCCAGTACGACTACACGTCGCCGCTGCTCTGGCTCCCGACCGCCATCGCCGTGACCGAGGACGGGGTCACCCCCTACCCCGGCGTCTCGTCGCTCGCGATCAAGGACGCCACCAGCCACGCCGTCGATCTGGCGGCCCTGGCGCAGGGCTACTCGCTCTTCTTCGGGATGACCGACGCCCGGAACGTCGCCGTGGGTCAGCAGATCGGTCTGCAGATCACCTTCGACGGCACGACGTTCCCTGCCGATGACGGGCTCCCCGACGGCGAGGACACGCCGCACGACCGCGCCCTGGCCGTCATGCGCGTGGCCTTCGTCGATCTCGACCGCATCCACACCGACCCCGCCACGGGGATCATCGTGGACAGCGCCACCGTCGGCGGAGGCAACGTCACGCGCGGGACGAGCGTGACCGTGACCTCGCTCGGCCACGTCGTGGTGGGTCTGCGCCACCTGCTCATGGGGTGCAACGCCGCGGTCTCCCAGTACGGCGCGCCTGATCCCGACCCGTCCAAGGACGCGCTCGGGATCCTGAACGCGGTCCCCATCCATCCCCCCTCGAGCGGGTCCGGCGCCGCGCCGCTCTTCAGCCCCTACGTGCGCCAGGTGCTGCTCGACCAGGCGCGGTTCGTCCGCGACGTCCTCTCGACGCCGAGCGGCACCGTGGCGAACGGCGCGACGCTGTCCGGCGGCGTGTGGACGCCGACCACCGAGCCGACACTGCTCGAGTCGCAGGGCGCGGCGCTGCGGGTGCTCACCGAGGCGTGGTTTCTCACGCAGGACGCGAGCTACCTCGAGCGCGGACAGGCAGTCGCGCGCGTCCTGCTCACGACGTTCTGGAGCGAGCCCGCGTTGATGTTCCGCTCGCAGGCCGGAGGGGCGGACGACATCGTGATGACCCCGGAGCGCTTCGCGTGGCTGCAGCAGGCGCTCCGCGAGACGTACGAGGGTCTGTGGGTGCCGGGCGATCCGCTCCTCGACCGCGGCGCCCTCGAGCCCGTCATCGCGCGGGTGAACAAGCTCTACCTCAACGGGTGGGACGACCTGAACGGCAACCAGCAGGTCGACCAGCCCCAGGAGTGCCTGGCGGCCCGGATGCAGATGGGCGAGCAGGCGCTGAGCGGCGAGATCGGGACGACGAGCAACGGCTACCAGCAGCCGAGCCAGCCCGATCACGACAGCGACTGCGTGCTGAACATCGCGGCGGCGAAGACCGGGGCCCTGCTCGCGAGCCAGGTCCACTTCCACTCGCCCTGACCCCGACGCTCATGGGCCGAGGTACGGGAGCCTCCACGAGTACACGTCGAGGCAAGGCGCCCGGCGATCGATGCGCCGGGGCCGGCAGAGGGTCGCGATCCGCTCGAGGGGCCACGGGGAGCTCTCGAGTCCCTCCACCTCGCTGGTCACCCAGACCCGCGACGGCAGCGTCTCGAGGCGGGTGAGGCGCACCTGCACATCGCCGAGCGAGCCCGCGCCGAGGCCGCGGGGGAGGCTCGCGGCCGGGCGTTCGAGGCGGGCCAGCTCGAAGAATCGGACGCTGGAGACCCCGAACACGGCGAGCTTCTCCGGGGCTGGCTGCGCGAGCGCCAGGGCGACGAGCTGGGCGCCCGGTGGCGCGATCGTGCGCCGCGCCGTCGCGTCCAGGACGGTGCGTGCGGCCACGAGGACCACCAGCACGCCGACCACGACGCCGGCGCGCCGCGACCTCGTCGCAGCCACTGCGACGGAGGCTGCCAGCACGGCGACGAGTGGAAGCGCGTGGCGCGGCTGCTCGCGGAGGTTCTGCCCGAGCCCGATCCAGACGAGGTAGGGAACGACCAGCACCAGCGCCGCGCGCCACCCGCGCCAGCGCGCCCCCTTCCACGCGACGAGCGCGAGCCCCATCGCCGTCGCCAACGCCGCGCCGATGGCCAGGCCGAGCACATCGGTCCCGGCGCCGAGCCCGTCCACGAAGACGTCGCGCCCGAGCCACAGCAGGCGCACGACGCCGGGCTCGGTGACCATCGTCCCACCCCAGCGCTGTGCGTGGCCGGCGAAGTGGGCCGCGGTGATCGCGCGGAGGTGGGCCGGGCCCACGAGCAGGGCGAGCGGGATGCTCCAGGCCAGCGACGCGACCAACGATGACGCCCAGGCCCACGCCCTCGCACCCCGGGGCGCCAGCAACAGCGCGGCGAGGTAGAGCGGGGCCCACGACAGCCTCACGCCCACGCCGAGCCCCACGGCGAGCCCCAGCACGACCGCTCCGGCCAGGGGCCTTCGCCTGGCCTCGGCCAGCGCCCACCCGCAGGCGGCCGCGAAGGCCAGCGCCGGCGCCTCGCTCCCGACGCCGCTGCACGCATGCCAGCCGAGCGGGGTCACGGCGACCGCCACAGCGGTGAGCCACGCCGCGCCCACGCCTACCCGGGCGCGCACCGCGCTCCACGTGAACGCCGCCGTGACCAGGCCGCTGGCAACCGCGACGAGCACGCACGCACGCATCGGCGCGCCGGCGGCGATGGCGGCACCGCGGAGCAGCGCGACGTAGACCGGATAACCGGGCGGGTGGGGCTGGAACAGGTCCACATCGAATCGCTGCACCGACTCGAGAAAGCCGACGCCGTCCCAGTCGTCGGGCCAGGCCGGCGCCGAGAGCGACAGCAGCGCGGCGTAGGCGCCAAGCGCCGCCACGAACGAGAAGAGGCCTGTTCGCCGCGTCATGGCCGGCCCATGGGCTCAGGGGACGAGGCTCTGGGTGCGGAAGGTGAGCGTCTTGTCGCTGGTGGCGATCTGACGGACGAAGAGCTGCACGAAGTTCCCGAAGAGCGCGTCGGCCGGACCGATCTCGGTGCTGCCGGTCGGGCGCGACATCCACCTTCGCATCTGCTCGACGACGTCGGCGGACACGGGGTTCACGTCCACGACGACGCCGAGGAAGTACGGCTGCCCCGCCACGAGGGCCGCGCGCCGGGCGACGACGAGATCGCGAGCCTCGCTGCAGAGACGCAGGACGCCGTCGAGGACCGCGGCCTGATCCCGCTCGCGCTCGGGTTCGCTCACGTGGACGCGGTATACCTCGTCCCAGAGGTCGTAGACCACGCGGCACACGCGGGTGGCCAGCGCGACGGGGACATCCTCGCCCTGGCGGTATACATAGGCGCGCATGGCGATGACCACGGGCAGGCCGCTCGAGAGCTTCTTCATCGACGCGGGATCCGACAGGACGTCGCGATACGAGAAGCTCGCGCGCAGCAGGTCGCCGTCCCAGGCGTAGTTGGCCTGACGCTGCGCCAGAGCAGCCGGATGGGCTGGCTGCTGCTGGGGCGTGGCCTGGGCGCGGGCATCGAGCGGCGCCAGGGCGACCAGCGCGACGACCAGCGCGAGGAGACGGGGCGTGCTCACGGCCTCGCCGCCCCGGACTGCTGTCCGCGCACCGGGATGAGCCCGACCAGGTTGGAGATCCCGAAGACGAAGCCGCCTGCCTGCGTGTCGATGCGGAGGCCTGCGTTGAAGGTGAGGTCCACCGGCCACGTCGCCAGGCCGGTGTAGCCGCTCGCGTGGTTGACGATGTCCTGCTCGTTGGCGAGCGCGTAGACGCCGAAGCTGCCGAAGAAGTCGACCCCGTAGACGGACCGCGCGCCGCGGTACAGCGGGACGCGGTACTCGGCGTCGAGCTTGGCGGCGTAGGTGCCGTAGCGGATCTCGACGATGTCGGTGCTGAGGAAGTTCGGCGCCGGACGGCGGTCGAAGGCCAGGTCGAGCGCCCGATCGGGGAGGAGATCGCTCAGGTCTCCGACGTAGAACCGCTCGAAGAGGGGCGCGTTGCCGAAGATGCTCCCGGCGAAGCCCTCGAGCGCGAGGACGTGACCCCAGGGGAGGGAGAGCCACTGCGAGGCGCGCAGCGTGAGCTTGGTGTACGGATAGTCGCTGCCCAGAGGGCTCAGCCCGACGTCGAGGCCCGCCACCAGCCGGTGGCCACGTGTCGGGAGGAAGGGCTCGTCGCGCGTATCGTTGACGAAGGTCGCGCCGAGAGTGGAGAGGATGCTCGTGCCGCGGACAAGCATGAAGTCGATGGGCTCGACGTCCTCGCCGCGGTGATCGCTCGCCGCGAGCGGGAAGGACGCGTCGATCCTCTCCAGGCGGTAGTCGAGGAATATCTGCGAGGACACGCCGAGGTCGTGCCCTCCGCCGACGTGTCCTCCGAAGCGCTTGTACTGCGCGACGGCGTAGTCCTCGTTCTCTGGCTGCGTGGGGTCGTAGACCAGGACGTCCCGGTTACCGAAGAAGTCCCGCGCCGAGTTGTAGAGAAGCTCGCCCTCGGCGATCCAGTTCGTCCGCAGGAACTGCGGGTCGGCGAGCCTGACGCGGAGGCCGAGCTGCTGGTCGGCCACGGCGAACGCGCCGCCGAGGGCGATGCCCGTGCCGGCCAGGTTGGTCTCGGTCACCTTGGCCCCGCCATAGGCCCCGAGGGGCTTGGCGCTTCCGCTGGGATCGACGTCGGCGGCGATGCCGAGCCACACATCGTCCACGACGATGGTGTTGCGCTCGACGACGTCCACCACGAGGATGACCCGGCCTCGCCGGGTCCCACGCCGGAGCGAGAGCTGGACGTCGCGGAAGAAGCCGGTGCCCAGCAGGCGGAAGCGCGTCAGCTCCAGCTCTGGATCGTCGACGTCGAGGACATCGCCGGCCTTGAACGGGACGTACCGCAGGACGACGCGGGCGAGCGTGGAGGTGTTGCCGCGCACCTCGAGCCCCTCCAGGGTGTACCGAGGGCCGATGGCGTCCGGGCTCCGGGCGACGGGCGGGGCGACGTCGGCGACCGGCGGGCCGGACGGGCCGGAGGCAGAGCCGGGCACGGGCGTGCCGAGCGTGGCCGGGGGTGGCTCCGGCGGCGCCGGCGTGGAGGCCGCCGGAGGGTTGTCGGGCTGCGCCCCCCACGTGTGCACCGCCTGCGCGCGGGCAGGAGCCGGCCCGAGGAGAATGCCTATCGCGAGAAGGAGCGGGCCACGGCGCACGCAGCCGGTGATCCTACACGCATTGTCACTTCTTCACGGCGTCTGGCTGCCTCTCGGGAGCAGCCTGCACGAAGGCCTCCAGCTTCATCGTCTCCTCGTACGCACGCGCGACCTTGGGAAAGTCTGCCAGGTCGACGCCGAAGCGCTTCGCGGACACCACCTGCGGCACCAGAAAGACGTCGGCCGCGGTGACGGTGTCCCCGTACGCATACCGCCCCCGCACCCCCTCGCGCTCCGCGACGTGCATGGCCTGCTCGAAGGAGCCGAGGCCACGAGCGATGAAGTGCTGGCTCCACTTCTTCTGCACCTGCGGGTCGGGGGAGAGAAACTGGGTGACGTGACGGTTCTGCATGGGCTGGATGCCGCTGTTGACGATCTCGACCAGGGCCCGCACCCGTGCGCGCGCGTGCGAGTCGGCTGGGTAGAGGGGCGGCGCTGGGAAGCGCTCCTCCAGCAGCTCCACGATGGCCACCGACTCCACGTAGGCGACGCCGTCGATCACGAGGCACGGGACGTAGCCGGTGGGGCTGCGCGTCTTGTGAGGGTCGCTGGACTGCTCGTCCGCGAGCAGGTTGACGGGCACGTACCGGTAGTCGGTGAGGCCCTTCCATCCGAGTGCGATGCGGACGCGATGCGACGACGAAGATCGCCAGTAGCTGTAGAGGGTGAGCTCGGGCATCGACGCGCAGCTTACGCGACGCGGCGCGACCGCGGATTCTCGCAAAGCGCGAAGGTCGGTTCGCGGCGTCCTCCGGAGAGGGGGGATGCACCGCCGAAATCCACCAAACCACGCAAGGCACGACGCTTGCTCCACGGCGTCGCATGTCGACTGGAACCAAGAGCACTCCCCTCCCCCTCGAAGCTCATGACGCGCCGCGCGTCACGCCCCCCGCTCATGTGGAGGCGCCAGCGCGCGAGGCCGTGTGCGAGCCGGAGGCTCTCGACGTGACCCTCGACAATCCGTACGACAACCTCGCGTGCACCGACTGACACCGGACGATCCCTTCTCCGGGGTGACCATCGAGACTCTGCGATGGCGCCCGCTCTCCGTTCCGCTAATCGAGCCGTTCGTCATCGCCACCGGCCGTGTGGACACCACCCGTGCGGTGGAGGTCGAGGCGCGCATCACGTGGCGGGGCACGGTCGCGCTGGGCCTGGGGGAGGCTGCGTGCCTCCCGCCCGTGACGAAGGAAGACCAGGATGACGTGCTCCGCGAGCTGGAGCTTGCGGGTCTGCCCGCCTCCGCCCGGGACGTTCTGGAGAAGCTGGGCCCGGTCGCGCGCGGTGCGCTCGAGACAGCCCTCCTCGACGCGATGGGACGCATGGAAGGCGTCCCCGTCCGGGTCCTGCTGAGCGGTGGAGAGGGCAGCGTCGATTCGCTGGAGAGCGACGTGACCGTCGCCATCGCCGAGCCCGACACGATGGCGGCGCTGGCCCGGACGTGGGTCCGGCGCGGATTCGGGGCGCTCAAGGTGAAGGTAGGCAAGGACCTCGACGCCGACGTGCGGGCGCTCGAGGCCATCGGCCGCGCGGCACCCGAAGCGACTCTGCGCGTGGACGCCAACGCGGGTTACACGGCCCGCGACGCGATCGCGCTGGCGCGGGCGTGCGAGAGGCTGGCCCTGCGCGTGGAGTGCTGGGAGCAGCCCTGCGCGGCCGACGATCTGGACGGCATGGCCGAGGTCGCGGCGGCGCTCGAACCGCCCGTGGTCGCGGACGAGTCCGTCAAGACGGCGGACGACCTTCGCCGCCTCGTCCGGCGGCCTTACGCAGACGGCGTCAACCTGAAGCTCGCGAAGTCCGGCGGTCCCCTCGCCTGCCATACCATCGGCTGCACGGCGCGCGCGGCCGGGTTGAAGCTCATGGTCGGCGGCATGGTCGAGACCCGGCTGGGAATGAGCGCCGCCGCCCACCTGGCCTGCGCCCTCGGCGGCGTGGACTTCGTGGACCTCGACACGGCCCTGCTCCTGGCCAGCGACCCGTACTCGGGCGGCTACGTCGCCGACGGACCGCGCTACCGCCTTCCCTACACGCCGGGTCTCGGCGTGCGACGGAGATGAGCGGTCTCAGAACGCGAGGTGAATCTTCAGCCGTGTGGTCTGGCGAGCCTCGATCGTGAAGCCGTAATTACTCGGACGTCGCTCCGGGCGCATCAAGGTGAGCTTGTGGTGGCCGGGGCGGAGGGCGAGGGTCTGGGGGGTCCACAGCCCCGTCGGCTCGTCATCGAGGAAGATCTGCGCCCGTGGCTCGGAGGAGACTTCCAGGAAACCAGCGTCGCGAGGCTGCGCCTGGACGACGGTCTCTCCGAGGAGCATCGCCGTCAACGCGCCGATCGCCAGCACCGTCCTGGTCATGCCCGCTCACCAGCCTCGTTCGACGCCCATGAGTACTGGCGCATTCAATCCGACCCGACGTGCATTGTCGCCCGGCCGCCTGGCCGAAGCAATCCATCAGCCGAGAAAGCCAGGCGCCACCACCGAGACGAGCGCGCGGACGTCGGCGACGCCTTGCTCCTGCATCCAGGTCGTGGACTGCTCCTCCAGCCTGCGCCGCTCGTCGCCTTCCTCCAGAGCCGCCAGGCGGTACCGACCCGCGGCCGCGTGCATCGCCATGTCCGCCGCGTCGAAGCAGGCGATCGCTTTGCGCAGGAGCCTGGTCGCGGCCACGCGGTTGCCGCGAAGCGACGCGGCCGAGGCCCGCAGCAACCCGGCCAGTCCCACGGTCCAGGGTGCCCGACCGCGGGCCATCCCGCGTGCGTCGCGCTCCACGGCCGCCAGCAAGCCGCGGAGCTCCGACCGGTCGTCGTCCCTGGCCCGCGCGCTCGCCACGGCCAGCGTGCAGCGCGCCCGGGCGTCGAGGAAGCGGACGCGTACCGTCTCGATCCGCAGGAGCAGAGCGCGACGCATCGCCGTCCCCCGCTCGTTGACCCTCGTGAGCGCCTCGGCGGGGTGGCCGTCATACAGGTCGGCGTTCACCAGAGCGAGCAGCTCGTAGAAATGCTCGAGGTGGCACCCGTCCTTCGACCACGCCTCCATCGCCTCCCGCACCTCGCGGCGCGCCATGTCGACGTTCCCGCGGACGAGCCACACGAAGTTCGCATACCCCATGCGCATGCAGGTCGCCGCGTAGACGTCGCCACGATCCAGGGCGTCGCGCAGGTAGAGCGGCTGCCTCTGCTGGAGCTCGCGGAGCCCACCCAGGTGAACGAGGGCCATCAGGCCGAAGTGGTGCGCCGTGGCCTGCTCCCAGGCCGTGCCGGGCACTCGATCTCGGAACATCGCCGCCGCGCGGTCCGCGGCCGCGACGGCCTTGCCGAAGCGGCCCGCCAGGTAGTACGCGATCGCCGAGTTGGCGATGACGTAGGCGATGCTCTGGGGGTCGCCGGTCTTCTCGGCCACCGCGCGTGCCCGTGCCAGCTGCTTGACCGCGCGAGCCGCCGCGCGCGGGCTGCCGGTGGCCAGGTACCCGCCGCTCACGGCGAGGGCGCGGGCGACGCGGGTGGACTCACCGGCCTGCAGCGCGAAGAGCATCGCCCGGACCTGGAACACCGAACCGTAGATGTTGTCGCTCAGCCCGAGCGCGAAGGCCACCGACCAGCACACGTCGACCCGCGTGAGATCGCGGGAAGGCACCTGCGAGGAGTCACGCTCGCGGTAGCGCATGCCGCGCAGCGCCAGGACCGACCGCCAGAACACCAGCAGGACCAGCGCATGGATCGGGGATCGCGGATACTCGAGCCCCAGCAGCGACAGCACCCCCCGGACCGCGGTGATGCCTTCGTCGAAGCGCCCCGCGCGCAGGTACTGCTCCGACGCGCGACGCCGCAGGTCGAGGGCCTCGGCGGGCGGAGCATTCTCGGCGGCCAGGGCGTAGGCCTTCGCGGCCAGCGCCCCGCGTCCTGCGTTGGCCAGGGCTTCCGCCAGGCGCACACGCAGGGCGCGCCGCTTCGGATCGCCCTCGGGCGTGAGCTGCAGCGCGCGCTCCCAGCACGCCGCGGCGCGGTCGAACGCCAGCGCCTCGGTGGCCTGGTGCGCGGCGGCCACCGCGTACTTCGCCGCGCGAAGGAGGTCACCCGCGCGCGCCCAGTGGACCGAGAGCGCCTCGCCGTCGGGGAAGCGCGACGCCTCGAGCGCGAGCGCCAGCCGCTTGTGGCAGGCTGCGCGCTGCGACGCCGAGAGGCACCCCACCACCGCGCTCCGTACCCGCTCGTGGTAGGGCTCGATGCGATCCGAGGCGCGTGCGCCGCCGGTCTGGACCAGGTGCGCGACCCGGAGCTGCGCGACGACGCGGCCGAACGCGCCCATCTCCAGCCCGGCCGCCAGGGAGACGGTCTGCTGCGCCAGCGGACGCCCCGCCATCGCCACCATCTCCAGCGTCTCGCGCGCAGGCTTCTCCAGACGCGAGATGCGTGCGAGCAGCGCCTCGTCCAGGTCGAAGGTCGCTCGCACCAGCACGGCGGTGTCGTCGGGGTCGTCACCGACGATCTCGCGATCGGCCAGCAGGGCGGCGTGGCGTGCGAGCTCGTCGATGAAGAGCGGGTGTCCCTGCGCCTCGCGGGCGATGGCCCCAGCGTCGCGGGCGCGGTGCGGAGCGATGGACTCCAGCAGGGTCATGGCCAGCGCGTGCGCGTCGTCGTCCGAGAGGCGGCCGAGGTGGACCGTGCGCACCGGGCAGGGCAGCTTCTCGCGGAAGTCGAACTTCGGCGGCGTTGGCAGGGACCAGGTGCCCTCCGGGATGGGGGCGTCGCGCACGGTCGCGACGAGCAGGAGCGGAGGTGCATCCGGGCCCTGCAGCAGCTCCGACAGCAGCGAGAGACTGTCGGCGTCGGCCCACTGCAGGTCGTCGATGGCGATGACCAGCGGGTGGCGCGCGCACAGGCGGCCGAGCAGGACGCGCAGCGACGCGAAGGCGCGTCGCCGCAGCGCGCGGGGATCGCCTGACTCCTCGGTCATCGCGAAGGCGAACGCGCGCGAACGGCGGAGCACCGGGAAGATCTGCACCAGCGGTCCCACGCGGTCGGGCACGAGCTCGAGGGCGTCGGCATCGGAGAGGCCGGCCAGGTGGCGAGCGAGGGCGTCGATGGCGCCGTCCAGGCCCTTGTAGGGGACCTGCTCGCGCTCGTAGCAGCGACCGGCGAGCACGAGGGTCTCCGGATGAGCCGCCACGACGTCCTCCGTGAACCGGCGGACGAGGCAGCTCTTGCCTACCCCCGACTCGCCGTCCACCAGCACCACCATCGCGGAGGACCGCCGCGCGTCCTGAAAGGCTTGCTCGAGCATCTCCAGCTCGCCAGCCCGACCCACGAAAGGCGTCCCGCGGGTGGTGAGGGTGGCGAGCGAGGGCTGGCTGCCCGGACCGCGCGGCGTGAGCACGCGCACGATGTCCGCGCCGAGCGGCCTCGCTGCAGGGTCGAAGCGGAGCAACTGCATGCAGAGCTCGTCGAGATCGGCCGGAACGCCGGGGGACACCGCGCGGGGTGGTGTCGGCATCTGCCGCTGCTTCTTCATCAGGACGTCGAGGGACGTGCCTTCGAAAGGGAGCCTGCCGGTGAGGGCCTCGTAGAGCACCACCCCCAGCGCGTACCAGTCGGCCTCCGGTCCCACGCTGCGCTGGGTGGCCTGCTCCGGAGCCATGTACGCGGGGGTGCCTGCGATCTCACCGTCGATGGACGAGCGCTCCGAGACCTCGGCGATGAGCCCGAAGTCGAGCAGCACGACCCGCCCTGCCGGCGTGACGCGGATGTTCGAGGGCTTGATGTCCCGGTGCACCTTGCCCGCGGCGTGAAGGGCCTCCAGACCGCTGGCCAGCTGCGGGAGCGCCGCACGCAGCCGCGCCTCGTCCAGGTGGAGGCCGGCACCCTCGCTGCGACCCACGACGCGGCGGAACTGCATCGGAGCGTCGTCCACGCTCGAGCTGCGACCGTCCTTCGCGTCGTCGAGGACGTGGACTCCCCCCGCTTCCATCGGTGGGCGCGGTCGCACGTAGGCGAGGAAGTCGCTCCCCTCGACCAGCTCCATGGTGAAAAACCACTGCTGACCTTCGGCGATGAGCTCCCCCAGCGTGACCAGGTTGCGGTGATGGAGGTCCTGCAGGGCACGGAACTCGCGCTTGAAGCGGAGCAGCGCCTCCGCGCTCGCCCTTCGCGAGCTCAAGCTCTTCAGTGTCTTCAGTGCGACCCGCGAGTTGCGCTCGCGGTCGAAGGCTTCGAACACCACGCCCATGGCCCCCTCACCGAGGGGTCCGAGGACCTGGAATCGATCGGGAACCGAGACCTCCAACCGCGACCTTTCTCCCCGGCGGGCACAATCCCCCCATGTTCAGCATGGTCCATGCGTGTTTCGAACGTATGACACGCGGCGTTGTCGCCGACTTTTTGGGCGAGAAGGTGTGGAGGCCGCCTTCAACGTGTCCGTGTGGGTGCTGGCGCGGCTGCCCGGTGTTATGATGACAGCGCCATGTTGAAGGGCAGATTCCTCCCTCTCGCTGTGGGTGCACTCGTCGCCGCGTTGACGGTCGTCGGCGCGCCGACGACCGCGTTTGCACGTGGTGGCGGAGGTGGTCACGGAGGCGGAGGCCACGGCGGGGGTGGCCACTTCGGTGGCTACGGGGGTGGGTACCACGGCGGGTACGGTGGATACGGCGGGTGGCGTGGTGGCTACTATGGCGGACACGGGTTCGCCTACGTCGGACGCCGTCCGGGCATGTGGTGGGGCTCACCCTACTGGGGCCGGGGCTTCTGGGGGTGGGGCGCTGCGGGCTGGGTCTGGTTGCCGGGCCCCTGGTATGTCTCGCCCACGTATCCCGGGTGGGTCTGGGTCGCCGAGCAGTGGGTTTGGAACGGCGAGCAGTGGGTCTGGCAGGACGGCTACTGGACTCCGGCCGGGTGACGTCGAGCCTGCTGGCATCCGAAAGCGGGTCGAAGTAGAAGCGCGAATCTCCGCTCTCGTAGCTCAGTTGGATAGAGCAACTGTTTCCTAAACAGTAGGTCGCCCGTTCGAGTCGGGCCGAGGGCGCCCAGCACGACGACCCGTGGGGATCACTGGCACGTCGCCTCCGTGCCGACGCAGAACCACACCGAGGCGTCCACGGTCTCCTCGACGCCCCCCTCTCCGAAGGCGAGCCCCGAGTCCTCACAGGTGCAGGTGTACCCGAGGCCCACTGCGCAACCCATGCAGTCTGTGAGGGTGTGGTCGCAAGGCTCGCTCGGCTTGGCGCTCGCGGGGCACACGGTCCACGTGCCGTCGAGGCAGGCGTAGACGCCTCCATCGGGGATGCACGCCGCGTCGACGTCGACCACGGGCGACGTGCGGGAGCTCGACGGACTGCACGCGGCGGCAGCCATCGCTGCGGCGAAGGCGAGCAGGCGATTCACGGCGCCCACCTTACCTCGCTGCCCAGGGCCGTCGACGGCTACTCCGCAGTTCCGCCCAACCGCCCGCGCGCCACCGCCACGAGATCCACGCCGGTCGCAGCCCGCAGCTGCTCGTTGGTGGAGAGGAGCGACCTCACGGCGGCGGGCCCCCCCGCCCCGCTGCCTTGCCCGAGGACCACCAGTCGGTCCACCTTGATCTCCTTGATGGTCCCCGCGAGCTGCTCGAACACGGGCACGAGCTTCTGGAGGAGGAGCGCGTCGCGCCCGCGCACGCCGGACGCCTTGTAGGCCTCGGCCAGCGCAGTCACTGCTGCCGCCGCCGCGCGCCCCTGCGCGATCACCTGGGAGGCCCAGCCCTTCGCCTGGGCCTCGGCCTTCTGCCGCTGCGCGTCCGCCGGGGCCACCACGTCGGCCTCCAGCTTGCGTCGCACCTGCTCGACCCGTGCGCTCCACGCCTTGAGCTGCGCCCCCGCCTCGGCGATCTCTGCCTGCACCTGGCCACGGACCTCGGCGATGACCGCCGCGCGCTTGGTCGTGGCGTCGACGATGCGGCGCTCGTTCTCCTTGCGCGCCACCTGGATGTCGGCGTCGATCTTCGAGATCTCCGCGTTCATGGTGTTCTCGGCCTTCTGCACCAGCGCCGTAGCCCGCGCTCGCACCTCGCCGATGGCCGCGTCGCGCCGAACCTTCGCGCCGCGCACCCGGCCCACCGACGTGAGATACCCCACGTCGTCGGAGATGTTCTGGATCTGCAGGTTGTCGAGCACCAGCCCCAGCCGCATCAGGTCGCGGTCGGCCTCCTCGATGAGCTTCTGCTGGAAGACCACCTTCTTCTGGTTGATCTCCTCCGGCGTGAGCTCGGCGATGACGCCGCGCAGATTCGCCTCCAGGGTGTCCTTGGCGATCAGCATGATCTGCTGCTGCGCGTAGCCGAGGAACCGCTCGATGGCGTTGTGCAGGAGCGGCTCCTCGCTCGGGATCTTGATGTTGGCGATGGCGGTCACGTTGAGCGGGACGCCGCCCTTCGAGTAGGCGCCCTGCACCGCCAGCTCGATGGCCATGTTGGTGAGCTGCATGCGGTCCACCTTCTCGATGAGGGGCATGCGCATCCCGCGCCCGCCGCGCACCACGCGGAAGCCGAGCTCCTTGCCGTCGGCGGTCGTCCAGCGTCGCCCGGAGAAGATGAGGACCTCGCTGGGCGAGCAGACGTAGAGGTTGCGCGTCACCGTCACCAGGATGAACAGCGCCGCGACGAGCAGGACGGCGATGATCACTCCGAGGGAGGCCGGGTTCATCGCGAACCTCCCGCGCCGACCGGCGCCATCATCGCCTGCACGTCCACGCCGGTGAGATCCTTCAGCGCGCCGAACACCGAGCCCACCACCGCCGGGAAGCTCGCCGCCAGCGCAGGCAGCGCGCGCCCGTCGCCGCCGTCGATCACCTGGACCTCGCCCACCGTGATTCCTTGCACCTTCTGCGCGACCTGCGCGACCAGCGTGTCGAGCTGCGAGAGCACGAACATCTCCCGCGCGTCGGCCCCCGCCGTAGCCAGCGCCTGGCTCATCGCCCGCGTGCTCTCGGCCGTGGCCAGCCCTTGCTCGCGCTGCAGCGCCGCCCCCCCCTGCGCAAGGAGCTCGGCGCCCTTGCGTGCCGCCTCGGCGGGCAGCACCACCTCGCATTGCAGGCGCTTGGTCTCCAGCTCCTGCCGCAGCGACTGCAGCTCCTGCTCGGCCTCGGCCCGCGCCTGCTCGGCGGCGACCACCGCCTCGCGCTCGACGGCCTGCGCCGCTCCCTCCAGCTGCCCGACCAGGGCCCGGAGCTCGTTGCGCTTCTGCGCGATCCCGATCTCGGCCTGCTTCTGCGCCAGCTCGGCCGCCTGCCGCGCCGCGGCCTCCTCCTGCTTGAACTCCTGGTTGGCCTGGTTCTCGGCGTTCTCCGCGTCGCGCAGCGCGTTGGCGATCTGCGTGCGGGCGATGTTCACCAGGTACTTCGCCTCGTCCTCGACGCGCTGGATCTTCAGCGTGTCGAGGTGAAGCCCCAGCTTGTCGAACACCTCGCTCGTCGTCTCCAGGAGGCGGTTGGCGAACTCGATGCGATCCTCGTTCACCTGCTCGGGGGTGAGCTGCGAGATGACGTCGCGGAGCGCCCCCTCCAGCGTCTGCTTGGCCGTCATGTGGATGGCCTCGGGGGGGAGCGTGAGGAAGCGCTCGACCGCGTTGTAGGTGAACTGCGGGTGGCTCGTGACCTTGATGTTCGCGATGGCGTGGACGTCCAGGGGGATGCCGCCGTTCGAGAGCACCTTGGTGACCGCCAGCTCCGTGGGCATGAGCCGGAGATCCATGCGCGACACGGTCTGGAGGAAGGGCACACGCCAGTGGAACCCCGACTGGATGACCGTGTAGTTCGCCGACTCGCCGGAGGGCAGCCGGTGCTTCTTGCCGGCGATGACCAGCAGCTCGTTGGGGCGGCACACGTAGAGGAAGCGACGGAGCAGGGCCAGGAAGACCAGCAGGCCCACCGCCACCGCGAAGGCGACGCTCATCACGACGATCATCTGCTGCATCTCGGCTGCGTCGCTCGGCGGCGCTGTCTGCGCCGCCGTGGTCTGCACCGGAGCCAATGACGTGAACATGGATGCCTCCCCTCGTGGACCGCCGAGGATACACCCGCGGCAGGGCGGGTCAGCGGGAAGACGAAGCGCGCGTCACGAGCGCCGAGCCGCCCTCGCGCACCTCGACGATGAGCACCTCGTCGTTGCGCTCGAGAGGCTCGCCGTCGTCGGTCGTGGCCAGGAGGTCGACCTCGGCCCCCGCGACGCTCACGCGCACCTTGCCCGTCGCTGCACCGCCGAACGGCACCACCACGGCCCCGGAGCGCCCGACGAGATCCGCGGGTTTCACCGTGCCCGACGCCCCCGCCCGCGAGGCCCGGCCGATCACGACGCGCGCCATGGTCGCGGCCACGACGCCGACGAGGGTGGCCACGAGGGAGGACGTGGGCTCTCCCTCGTGGCCCACCAGGCGCAGCAGCACCCCGGTGATCCCGCCGAACGCGAGCACGTACGTCCATACACGCACCGAGAGCAAGACGAAGGCCGGGGACGTGTGCTCGCCCGCGCTGTCGTGGGTGGCCGCTGCGTGATCGTGGCCGCTGCCGAGGAGCGAGGCCAGGAGCATGACCGCCCCCACGACCGCCGCTGCCACGTAGACGTACAGCACGTCCCCAGCATAGGCTCTTCGCCCCATGCGCGTGACCATCCTCTCGACGCTCCTCGTTCTCACGGCCTGCGGTGGCGGCACGGCCAAACCATCTGCCACCGAGGCCGACACCTCGTCACTCGAATCGAGCTCCAGCGGCACGGCATCCGCGGCGGTCACGCCCTCGGTCAGCGCCACGGCGACCGCCGACGCGCCCGCGGCTGCCCTCGCTGCATCTCCTGCTGCTGCGGCCACACCGCCTGCCACGACCGTCCACCCCGTGCCAGGCGCCACGGGAGACATCGATGGCAAGCCGTTCGCGCCCAAGCTCGCGCAGCTGGTCGGGCCCGTCCAGAAGGATGGACGCGCGCTGGTCCTCATTCACGGGGGGAGTGACTGCGTCGCGACCGAGGACGCGAAGGCCGGCGACGGGTCCATCTTGCTGATGGTGCCCTGGAAAGACGGCTACAAGACCGACCTCTCGGCCCTGCGGGTCGCGAAGGGGGGCAGCCTCGGCGAGGCTGCGTTCGTCCGGAACAAGCAGATCTCGAAGACCTTCAAGCCCTCGGGGCTCGTCACGGTCGTCTCGGCGGCCACCCAGAAGGGGGCGACGGGCAAGATGAAGATCGACCTCCAGAGCGGCGGTTACATCCTGGCGGGTGATCTCGACGTGAAGGTCTGCTCACCGTAGCGAGCTGGCGCGGGAGGCTCGGGCCCCCACAGCCTCCACCACCTCCCGCTCCTCGTCCTCGAGCCCCTTGGGGGTCGCCAGCCGCTCCAGCACCACGCGGACCTGCGGATCGGCGCAGTGCGCCGCTGCGACACGCAGGCGAGCCCGTTCGGGCTCGGAGGTGCCCGTGCGAGCGAGGGCGCGAGCGGCCGCAGTGCGCGTTGCAGCGCCCACGGCGGCTCCCTCCACCAGCGACCACAGGGCATCGTGGGACACCGAGGGCATGCGGTAGTCGCCGCCGCCGCGCAGGGACTTGACGACCTTGTCGCTGGGCCGCGACGTGACGAAGTTCGCCGCAGCGTCGCGCTCGACGTCCTTCACCCGCGAAAGCGCCTCGTGGATGCGCGCCAGGATGGCCTCGCGCCGCAGGGCGTCGTCGCCGTGGAGCTGCAGGCGCAGCACGATCCGCCCGCCCCTCACGAGCTGGATGTCACCGCCGTGCAGGCGCGCCTCGTCGAGGTCGCGGTAGGCGAAGAAGCGGGCCCGCGAGGTGCCGCCGACGTAGACGCCGTCGACGCCAACCGAGATGCGCGACGCGACGCGGAAGAGCAGCGCGCTGCCCGCGGCGACGGCGACGTACGCGCCGATGGCAGCGAAGACGCGCGGATCCTTGAAGAGCGCGAGCATCGGCAGAGAGGCGAGCCAGCCGATCATCGCCAGCGACACGAGCGCCAGCGTCCCGACCGCCATCCGGGTCTCGCGCGTGACGGCGACCGCGTTGAAGCGCAGCTCGTCGGTGCCGATCTCGATTGCGACCTCCCTGCCACCGTCGAGGGTGGGCGCGAGGAGCGCGCGCAGCGCGGCACGAACGACCAAGAGCTGCGCGAGGCCGCCCACGAGGGCAGCCGCGACGACGTAGAGCGGGTTCCAGTCGGGGTGCCAAAGCGCGAGGGCGTAGTGGGTCTGGAAGACGACGGGGATCGCGAGGGCCGCAGCGGCCCGTCTCGGGCGAGCGGACAGCCACGAGCGCACCCGGTCGAGAGGGTCGGCGTGCCCCGCTCGCAGACGCGAGCGAGCGATCATCCGCACGACGAAGGCCATGGGCACGGCGAAGGTCGCAGCCATCAGCGACAGCCCGTACGTCCACGCGAGCGAGTCCTCGAGCGTGGCGAGCAGGCGATGACCGACCTCCTGCATGCCGGGAAAGCCCGAGAGAACGCGGACGATCACGTCCTCGAGCGCCGAGCGGAGGTGGTGTACCCGCGAGTGGTCGAAGGCCAGGATCGCGACGATCCACGCCCCCACCAGGATCGCGGCGCTGGAGAAGCCACCGAGGCGTCGCTTCGCAGCCGGGGCGCCGGGCATCCTTCTTACCTTACGTCGCGGAGCCTCGCGGGTCGACCAGGCGTACACTCGACCTCGTGGCTCCGCGGGCCGGACTCCTTGCAGTGGCGGCGCTGCTCGGCGGCGCGGAGCTGGCAGTCCTGTGGGTGGCAGCTTGCGGGCTTCCGCTCGATGGGCTCGCCGTCGCAGAGGACGCGAGCCTCGCCGAGGGCGGCGGGGACACAGCGGCGGCGGACGCGGGCGCGGACAGCAACGACGACACCGGCCCTTCCGCGCCGTGCACGCTCGACGCGGCATGCCTCGGCACCCTGCCCGCCGGCTGGCAACCTGTCGTCGTGACGGACGCTGGCTGCGGCGCGGACTTCGACGCGGCAACGCTGCTGGTCAACCCGCGCGTCGGCGAAGGCGGCTGTGCCTGCGGAGCGTGCCAGCTCGTCGGCTCCTTCTCGTGCGGGGGCGCCGTCGCCATCTCCGGCGGCGACGGCTGCAACGATCCCACCCTGGTCACGGTGGCTGCCGGAGCGTGCATGTCTGCGGGGGCCGGGGCCCAGCACGTCGAGGCCCATCCACCCGGAGCGACCGGTACGGTTGGATGCTTCGTACCCAACGACGCCGGCGCCGGCGTCACCACCGACCTGCTCACGCTCTGCATCCCCGGCTGCGGCGCGGACTACTGCGGCTCGTCGCCCCGGTGCATCCTCTCTGCGGGCGGGATCGCCTGCCCTGCTGGCTTCACCCTCGTCGCCCAGGCGGGCACGGGCGCCGATCCGGGATGTCCGTCCTGTCCCTGCGAAGCGGGCCCTCCGGGGCCCTGCGGCGGGACGGTCACGGTCTTCGGTAGCGCCGGCTGCGGTGACTCGGGCGGGGTCGCGACCTATCCGGTCGGTACCTGCAACAGTTTCAGCACCAGCAACAACTACAACAGCCTCATCGTCGATCTGGTGCCCCCCGAGGCGTCGTGCTCCGTACCGAGCACGACGCCTAGCCCCGCGGATGCGAGCCTGGTGGGGGTGCAGACCATCTGCTGCCAATGAGGCAGCTCGCTCTTCAGGGGCCGATGTCCTTCTCGATCTTCGTCAGCTCGGCCTCGGCCGCGGCCGCGGTGGGAGAGATCGTCGTCGCGGCCTTCTGCTCGTAGGCTTCCTCGGTCGGGACGTTCGCGGCGGCCGTGGGCGCTGCCGACGCCGAAGGCGCCGCCGACGCGGAGGCCACGGCGGATGCCGAGGCGGTGGCGGAGGCCGGGGCAGACGGCGCAGCGGCGGCGGACGCCGTCGGAGCAGCCTTCTCGGCCTCCTTCTTCTCTTCACAGCCCATCGCCAGCACGCTGGCGAGAATCACGAATGCGATGGTCTTCATTGGATCCCCAAACGAGCGCGGAGCTCGGCCATGACACGGGCGTGGCGGGCGAGCTCGCGACCGAGCACGCGCTGGGCATGGGCGAGGAGCGCAGCGTTGTGCGTGTCCTCGGCGATGTCGATGATGCGGTTGATGCGGGCGATGCGTTCCGCGTCCAGATCGAGCTCTGCGTGGCACTCGGGTCGCGCCAGGAAGGCAGCGCCCCATACCCCCTCGAGCTGACGGCGGTGCTCGGCCTCGCGCGCGGCCCGTCCGGCGTCCCATGCCTTCTGGTCGCGACGGAGCTCGGCGCGCTTCGCCCGGAGCCCGTCCTCCACCTTCTGCAGGCGTGCGGCGTAGTCGGCTGCCGCGAGAGCACCCGGACGATCGGCGGGGTGGTCGCCGGGGTGATCACCGGGGCGCGGTTGGGCGTACCCCATCGGCGTGAAGCCGATGGAGGTCGCCAGAGCGGCGAACAAAGTGAGAGGGAGCCATTTCTTCATGGCCGCGCACGTTACGCGGGAATCCCGCGCTCTTCCAGGGGTGATCGCGACCAGGACGGCGACCGGACGACCGGACTATCATCCTCGACGTTGACCGTGCGCGGGCTTGCCTACTCTTCCCTGGTCCTTGCAGTGGCAGCGTGCGATCTCCAGTCGGGTTCGACGGCGGTGGAGGCCGGCCCCCCCGCGGAGCTCGCGGCGAGCGACGTCAGTCCGCCCAAGGCTCCACCTGCGGTCCGCGTCACCAAGGCCGCCGTCCCAGCGCTGCCCGACCTGCCACCCCTGGCTGGTCACGAGGCGCCCTCCTCGCCGCCCACCAGCGCGGACCTCGGTGGCAACGCCTGCCATGCGGTGTGGACGGGGTCGCAGACCGCTCCGCTGGCCTGCGCGCGGGCGGCGCTCTTCTTCGATCAGAGCGGGAGCGCGATCGCGGTCGTGCCGCGCCGGCTGCTGTCGCACGATCCCTCGGTTCTGCCTGCCGTGGTGGACCACCGCCTCGAGGGCACCGAAGGGGTGGTACGCGACCAGGCCAATGCCCCTGCCTGCACTGCGTTTGCGACCGCAGCGGCCATCGATCACGCGCTCGCACGGTGGGGCGGGGGCAACCAGCCGGTCAGCGTCATGCAGATCTGGTCGCGCTATCACTCGCCCGAGGTCGTGAGCTCCCTCACGGCAAACGTGGGGCAGAAGCTCGGGCCCGAGCAGCAGTGGCCATTCAACGCGGCGCAGGCCATCGCCTGGGTGCCGTGCAATGCGTTCTCCAGGGTGCCACGCGAGGGGTGCGGGCAGCCCGTGGATCAGGCCCGAGCGCGGGCCGTCGCGGGCTCGGTGGTCGGTGAGTTCACCGAGGTGGAGTACATCGGCAAGACCGCCGACGCGCTGGTGCTCCAGGCCAAGCTCGCCGCAGGACAGGACATCATGCTGACGCTGGAGCCCCCCTCGGCCTTCGTGCCGAAGGGCAAGGCTGGGGCGATGTACCTCCCCGACTACGCTCGCTCGGCGGGACCGGGCACCGGTCACACGGTCGTCCTCGCCGGCTACGCTCACTTCCCGCACGGCACCTACTTCCTCATTCACAACAGCTGGGGGGCGAGCTGGGGCGACGGGGGATACGCCTGGATCCACGAGTCGACGGTGCAGCGATGGTCGCTGGAGATCGTCGCCGTCGACGCCGAACCGCTCCTGCGCGCGGCGGGGAGCCGACCGCCACGGCAGCGCGCACAGACCACGTGCGATGCAGACCTCGTTCCCGACAGCATCCGCGCGACCTGCGCACGTCCGTGTGTGGACCACAGCCCCCGTCACGACGGCGTCTGCCCCGTCGCGGGACAGTGTCCGGCGGGCTACGTCAACCTGACCGGAGCGTGCGTGCTGGCCGCACCGAGCGCCTCTGGCAGAGATCCGGCGACCGGCGTCGCGTGGACGTGCGGCCCGGGCGGCTGCAGCTACGTACTCCCGCGAGCCGTCGATCCGGGGTGCACCGGAGCGACGTGTCAGGTGTCGTGCCCTGCCCCCGACTTCATCCTGGCCAGGATGGGGAGCGAGCTCGTTTGCGAGGAATAGTGTCTACCGAGGGCGGTGTGGAGGTAGGAGCGGTTGAATGCGTCCCCCCTTTTCCCCGTCTTTCGTGTTGTATGGTGTCTGAAATTTGTTCGGTGCCTGCCACCCGCACGGGGAATACTTGCACCCGACGCCTGGCAGGGCGACCCTAGGACCCTTCAGTCACACCACCGGCCCGAGGAACCCAACCATGGTGCGAGCTCAAGTTCATGTCGTCTGTGCACTTCTCTGCGTGACAATGGCCACGCCGCTCATCGCCTGCAAGGGGAAGGCGGGCGACAGCGCGCCCCCCGCAGCCTCCGCGGCGCCTGCTGCACCGCCCTCCACCGTTGCGGCTGCAGACTCCGCACCGGCGGCGTCTGCAGCGCCCACGGACAGCGCGGCTGCTGCTCCGAGCGACACGGCGACGGCACCTCCCCCCGAGCAACAGACCGCCCTCGCCACCCCACCGCCGGCGCCCGCGCCTCCTCCCGAGCCACCCCGTCCGCCGGCTCCTCCTGGCTTCGACTACTGGGTCCCCGGCTACTACCGCTGGGATGGTCACCGATACTTCTGGGAGAGGTCGCACTGGGAGCGCAGGCACGGACGTGCCTTCGTGCCTGGTCACTGGGAGCGCCGCCCGCACGGCCACGTCTGGATCGAAGGCCGCTGGGAGTAGGAGCGAGCGCCTGACACGTCGACCGGGACACCCGAGGGGTAGCCCCGGTCGACGCCGTACGGCGGATTGGCTGCAGCGTTCTAGGGTGCGGTCTTGTCCACTTCGCCCTTGAGCTCGGGCAGCGAGATGAGCTCCTCGATGTTGGGCACGAGCGAGATCTCGATGCGCCGGTTCTTGGACCGGTTGTTGTTGTCGGTGTTGGCGGCCACGGGGTCGAACTCCCCGTAGCCAGCCGCGCTGAGCACCGACGGATTCACTCCCTGTGCTGACAGGAACTTCACCACGACGACTGCACGGGCTGTCGAGAGCTCCCAGTTGGACGGAAACTCCCGGCTCTTGATGGGCAGGTTGTCGGTGTGCCCCGCCACCTGGAACGACCGCATGGAGACGGTCTTCAGCGCCTGAGCGATCTCGGCGAGCGCCTGCTTGCCCGCGGGCTTGAGGTCGGTCTTGCCCTCGTCGAAGAGGACGTCGTTGTGTAGCGACAGCACGATGCGACCGTGCCGCACGTGGATGCTCACGCGACCTGCGTCGATCATCTTCCTGAACTTCGACACGAACTCGTTGAAGAGCGCGGCGCGGGCGTCCGCCGCGGCCTTCTGACGGCGCAGCTCCTCGAGCTGCGCGGTGAGCTCGGCGGAGTGATCGGGCGGCAGTGGCTTGCCTGTGCAGGCTGCGAGATCGCCCTGGCACTGCGTGAGCTGGGCTGCCTGGGCGTCCAGCCTCTTCTGCTGGTCGGCCAGGGCGGCCTTGGCGTCGGTCGCGTCCTTGATAGCCGCGTCGTACTTTCCTTCGGGAACACATGCAGCGAGCAGGAGCGACGCCGCGATGGATGCCAGCACGGTTGATTTCATGGCGGCGAGGCTACCATCGAGCCGCGCGCGCGATACCTGAAGCCGGACTGATCGCGCGAGCACTCCGAGCAGAGCCTTGCGCCCCGGGCGGGTCGTGTGCACGTTCTCGCGAGCACCATGACCGATCGCCGCTCACCCGATCCCGGCCTCGCAGCCGTCCTCTCGTTCGTGATCCCTGGCGTGGGTCAGCTCTACAACGGGAAGTTCCTGCGCGCCCTCTTCTGGTTCATCGTGACGCCGGGCCTCTGGATCGGCTCGGGAGGGACGCTCGGCTGGATCTGCCACATCCTCGCGGCGTTCACGGCCTACTCGTACGCCCGCAAGGTCACGCGCGGATAGAAGCGCCGTCGGGCGCCGTCACGCGGCGACGCCGGTCTCTTGCCCTGGATGCAGCCACTGCACCTCATCGTGTCGGTGCCCGGGGCGATCGGCAGGTTGCGGGAGGCCGCATGAACGCCTCCGGATCAAAATCGACATGGCGTCGAAAATAGTGCGCGGGCGAAATCGGACTTCGTCGTCCTAACCACTGAGAGGCACGAGGGAAGCCGCGCCGAGCGCCCCCGCGACGTGGGCGGAAGCAGTCCGTGCGCGCGAGCGCGCAAGCAGAGCCGCGATGGCAGCAGAACGGCACGCCCCGGTACCGAGAGGCCCGTCGTGTTCGACGAACGAGCCTCCGAGCTCGAAGAGAGGGCCTTCGTCCTCGATGAAAGGGCCTCCGAGGTCGTTGAACGGGCCTTCGGTCTCCACGAACGGGCCGTCTTGCTCGACGAGAGGCCCGTCTTGCTCGACGAGAGGGCCTTCGTGCTCGACGAAAGGCCCTCCGAGCTCACCGGGAGGGCCGTCTTCCTCGACGAAGGGCCCTTCGAGCTCGATGAACGGGCCTTCGTGCTCGACGAAAGGGCCTTCGAGTCGACCGGGAGACCCTCTCGAAGAACAAGACGGCCCTCTCGAAGACCAAGACGGGCCTTTCAACGACCAGGGCGGGCCGTTCAACGACCAGGGCGGGCCGTTCGAAGACCAGGGCGGGCCGTTCGAAGACCAGGGCGGGCCGTTCGAAGACCAGGGCGGGCCGTTCGAAGACCAGGGCGGGCCGTTC
>Ga0326727_10003806_pt1 | contig 47216 bp, 46 predicted proteins | sample MB2enrmetagenome_FD_207643 | JGI IMG/M metagenome (GOLD analysis project Ga0326727, IMG submission 207643) | Lab enriched peat soil microbial communities from McLean, Ithaca, NY, United States - MB29MY | ecosystem: Environmental > Terrestrial > Soil > Wetlands > Peat | place: USA: New York... | reverse complement strand
CCGACGACCGCCGATCCCGCAAACACCGGCGCCACAGCGACCAATCCCAGGAGGATCAGGTACAGCGAAAAACGCGCGATGCAATTCCTGCTCAACATTATTGGTTCTCCTTTTTTTGTGGGCCGGGATAGCGGTTGCCTGCCTGGCCAACCGTAGTCCCAGAACAGCGCTTTAGATTTCAACCGGTCTGCTGACTCGCCGCCCGTACCCAGGCCCGAGCGAGCCAACTTCACCGTCGGCAGACGTTACAGCGCCCTGGCCAACGTAGGCGGAGGGGATCGGACCACCTTCACCTCCACCAGTGACGGCGCATCGCCCCCCCTGCACATGCAAAGTCTGCACTAACGGGAACCTGGCAGGGCAGCAGGGTTCTGGTTTCCCGCAGGTCCGCCAAAGAACTCCTTGTCAATCACCACGTGGTACTCGTCCTCAATGTGCTGGACGACAGCAGACGCTTTCGACCGGCGAACTTCCGATTCCAAGCCGGGTTTCGCTTCCTCGAATGGTATCGTACGTTTCTGTTCGACTTTGATAATCTCAAACCCGTAGGGGGTGGCGATGAGGCCACTCACCTGGCCGGGAGAGAGAGAGTGCGCCGCTCCGATAATCGGCGGAACAACCCTGTCGGGATGAATGACACCCATGTCCCCGCCGGAAGCAGATGTAGTGGCGTCCTCCGAGTACTTTTTCGCCATCTCTGCAAAGTCAGCGCCAGCAAGGATTTGCTTCCGGATCTCTTCAAGCTTTTTTCGCGCCTCCGTGTCAGGCAAACCCGGGTGAGAAGGGTCGTCAGACTTAAAAGTGGCATCTTCCGTCCTGATCAGGATGTGAGAGATGCGAACCTCTGCAAAAAACTCTTTCTTTTTCTCGTATAGGTCCCGCAGTTCCTGATCGTTGACCGTTATGCCTTCCTCAATATGTTTTTGCTCGGCATCAGTGAGGATACTCTCGCGCGCAATTTCGATGGCGCGCACCACGTCGGGATGGTTCGCCATTCCTTCCTTGACCGCCTGAGCGGAGAGTATTTTCATACGAATGATGTACTGAGGCAAAAGATGTTTCCCCGGCCCACTGTAAAACTTGCGGTATTCAGGAGGCATTGCCGCGATTAACCGTTCGAAGTCCCTATCAGTGATTTTCTCGTCGCCGATCGAAATCACCACCCGCTCGGTTGCGGCCGACTTGTCGGTGGCCGGCGGTACAATCGGCGCTTGCGGGCACGCCGACAGGACGCAGGCAGCATACAGCAGGAAAGCTGTAACAGGTGCGACTAAACGCGCCATTCCTTTGGCCTTTGAGGGATTTGGACCGCAGACCGGAGTCACTGCACCGGCTTACCGGTCGTGTTCTGCTTTGAGTTCTCCCTCGGTGGGGGAACCACGTATGCGAGCACGGACAAGTAACTGGTCAGATTGCCCGGGTCCGTCTTAACCACGATGGTCTGAGCGAAGTCTAGCTTGAATCCCTTCGGGTCGAACTCAATGTCAAGTTCGCCTGACTCACCCGGTTTGAATTCCTTTTTCTCGACCTTCGCTCTCAGACAATCACAGAATGTGTCGATCTTGCTTAGCGTAACCGTATGATCCGAGGTGTTGGAAAATGGAAACCGGGCCACCTTCACCTGTCCAGGCTGGATCTTGCCCATCATGTACCGGGTGCCCTTGAATTTCAAATCCCCAGGTGGTGTCTGACTCTTCTGGACTCCGGCACCGTTGAAAAGCGCCTTCATATCTCCCTCTTGCTTTGCCGGGCCGCTCACCACGAGATACCAGAAACCATCCACCCATTCCCATGAAGTCTGGCGGGGAATCGTCGTTGGAGAGACCATATGAGGCACAATGACCTGCATGCTCCCCACGACCGTCGCCTTCCGACCGCCGGGTTCCAAACGCACCGAATCCACCTTAAAACCCAAAAATCCGCCCGCCTTCTCCCGGCGGAAGGCCTCTTTCGATTCCGGAGTGACATAGGCCTCAGCTTGGTCCATGCGCCCTGATTGCAGGAGCTGGTAGAATTCCTCGGCCCGCTTGCGAAGACTGTCTTCTCTTGCCTTTAAATCTGAAGGCGCTATCGCCCCAGACTCACCCTCAGGTCCGTTCCGCTGTGGCTCGACCGGAACTTGAGCCACCGCTCTTGCGCCATACCCTGTCAGGATGCAGAGCGAGGCCACACAAAGGAAAGCGCGAAGCTCAATGTGTCTCCGCGCCTCAAAAGTCCAGGGTATCCTCAAAGCCAGTTTCATGCTTTTGTGTAACCCTTCCGAAGATCAAAATCGGAGGCCCGCCCTCCTAAACTTCTGGGCGAGACGACACCCTTCGAGGCGTGTCATCTCGCCCACTCGACATACAGACGGTCCTTACACGACCTAACTAACTAGCTAGCTGGCCATCAGCGCTCGACTGTCTGATCAATGGTCCAAGCCTTCGCCAGTATTATCATAGCCAACCCAACCGTCGGCCGCGTCAGCCCGGTAGCCCAGGATCACCGGATCCGGAATCAGCAGCGCGAGGTAGGCTTCAGTGAACTGCAGGGAGCCGACGCTGGTCCCTTGCCCAATCGCCGCATAACCGTGACCGTACCGGAAGTTGCATCGGGCCATCATGTAGCCCGTCAGCCCGGCGAACGGACTGCTGCTTTGGATCCAACTCCATGTTTGCCCAGTACTAAGCACGGGGCTCGTTTGATACAGCGCCTGGGCCTCATTGCTGGGGAAGTAGTACAACGTGCAAGTCCCCTGCTCCGGCGTAGTCGGCGAAACGAACGGGAAGTTCGGTGAAGCGATCAGGACCGAGTTTGGCAACCCAGCGGCATTGGTGTAGTCCTGAGTAGTGTTGTTGATGATCACGCCGGTGTCAAACCCTGGCACATTCGGGACCCACGGGAAGAGTAGGGTTGTTGAACAAGGAGCAAGCGTAATGAAGGCCATTAGAGGTGTTGGCGGGTCACTCCACCGAGGCCTTACCGGGTTAGCATTTGGAGCAGTCGTAAACGACGTGACACCGCCCACGGGCGTTGCGGCGGTCACATCGTACGGCACCACTTGGGCCTGTATCATTATCGTCCCGGTCACGCTCTCGCTCGTGTTGGTCACCTCGGGAGTAATGGCGAAAGACTCATAAGCGGTGTCGCAAACGGCCGCGTTATAACAGGTATAGTTGTAGAGAACAGTTGCAGTGTTTGGCACGGTGCTTCCTGCTATGGTTCCAGATGAAGCAAGAACCAGGTGATCGCCGGTGTCACCGACGATGGCATCACTAGCAGGTTTGGGGACGCTACCATTACCGACTATCGAGAGGGGGAACGTCAGCGTGACCCCTGCCGGCACGTTGGTAACGGTTAGCAGTATCTGCGTGCCAGCAGCTACAGTGTCTGTCGCGCCAAAGATCGGCCGCGTAGTAAGCGTTGCGCTTGACGAATCCACAAGATAGTAATCCACAAAGTCCGCCTGATAAGGTTCCGTGACGGTGATCGTAGCAGGCTTCGTGGGTAACATGACACAATTCACGTAAACCCCAGGCGAGGCACTCGCAGTCAACACCGTAAATGGGCTAGCAACTTGGACGAGATTGGGCGGTGCGATTTCTCCGGAGCCCACGCTCGAAGCAAGTATCGCCGAGGCGTTAATAGCCCCCCCAATTGCTACTCCTGTGTCGAACTCCATACGAGCCCGGATTCCATCAACCTGGAACCAATCTCCTACGGCAGGTAGGCCGAATGGAGACTCGGCCGTGGCCGGCAAGTTGACGTCGAGGCCGAGCACACAACCGTCGGGGACAACCGAGTTGTTCGCGTCATAGCCACCTGTTGCCCACGTCACGTGCCCGCTAAAGGCTCCGGGCGGCGTGGCGGACGACCCAAAAGTGAGGGTCATACCGGTTAACGAATTGTTGTCGCAAGAGATTCCGGTAAGTACGAGTTGAAGCGCCTGCGAGATCACATTCGGAGAGCCGTGAATCGTGCCGATACTGACGTTGGAGACCTGGAAGCGCACTGAACCGAGCACTTCCGAATCGCCCGAGTTTCCAACCGTTGTTGGAACTGACGTCATATTGTACGTAATCACATCTTGTTGGGCCCAACCGGAAACCACTCCGGCCAGTAAACATACACCCAGCCAAAGCAAAGTCCGCTTGCAGATTATTCTCATCTTATTTTCCTCTCCTTTTATGTCGGGGACGCCCCGCTGAAGGGGTCGACCCTCATTCGCTAAAGTAACGTTTGTTGGATTTTAGAACTCTAATCCCAATTCGATTCCTTGTCGACCTCCTTCTGTCCCACTACGGCCCTCGTGCCCACGAGCACCGGCGCGGCGATCGCTGTCCGCTCCCTCTTGCGCCCATCTCTCGCCTCGGCATTACATCACTCTAACGCTACGGCTTGGCTGCCGGCAAACTCTCAATGACGCGCCGAATCTATCACCACCAGACACGTGTGTCAAGGACTTTTTTTGATTTCTCTTGGGAAGTGCCTTTTGTCGCTAGCTGTCTATCACCGCATGAGCGCCCCGAAAGCGACGCCAGGCCGCGGCCGCTACGGCAACTCCTCGCGCCTGCCGTCGGCTACTTCGCTGGTTCCCTGGGGTTCACCAGTTGATCCTTCTTGAAGAGGAGGCGCAAGTCCTTCAGCTTGTCTCTGAGCTCCTTGGACGCGTCTAGCGCATCCTGGTTGGTCTTGATGATTCGGGGGCTGAGTAGCACAAACATCTCGGTCTTCTGCACGTTGCGGGAAGTGCTTCCAAACAGCGCTCCGAGGATCGGGATGTCGCCAAGTAGCGGAATGCGATTAACCGTGTTGTTAATGTTGTACTGGATAAGGCCGCCCAGCGAGATCATTTCTCCGTCCTTCACGACCGCGTGGGTCTTGATCGAACGCTTTGAGAAACTTGGGGATTGGATGCCGCTGGAACCAGGCGGGACGACGCTGGAGACATCCTGTGAGATCTCCAGGGACACCAGGTCTGTACTCGTAATTCGCGGCTTGATCCTGAGGATAATACCTGTGTCAACATTTTGGATGGTGTTCAAAAAGGTAGTGCTTCCCCCCACCTGGACTCCGCTCGCCGCGCCCGTTGAAGTAAGCACCGGCACCTGCTCGCCAACCTGAATCTGAGCCTCCGTGTTGTCGGTGGTAACCACGGACGGAGCCGACAGAATCTTCACGTTTTGCCGGTTTTCGCTAGCGGTCAGGAAAGCCATCAATTGGCGGGTTCCGACAACCATGCCGGTGGCACCTGTCAAGGCGTTCGAAGAGGTAACGCCATAGTCACCGAGGAACTGGAGAGGCGTCGTGCCGGCGCCGCGCTTCTGGAGCGCATAATCGAGGCCAAAGGAAAGAGCCCCTGTCAGGTCCACTTCGTACACTCGAGCCTCGATCAGAACCTGCCGAGGCAGAACGTCGATTTCTTTTAACGTTTTCACAACATCGGCAAACTCGGCAGGAGTGCTCACGATGATTAGCGAATTGTTGACGGGATCCGGCACGATGCGGAGGTTGTCGCCGACCTGCCCTTCCTGCGATTCGTCCATTCCGAGCCCCAGCGCAGGGGAACCTCCCCTCGTTGCGCCTCGAGTTCCTCCTCCAGATGCCCGAGGCTCCGCGCCTTCGCTGGCGGTGACGCCCTCGGGTGTGCTGGATGCCGGCTTTTTAGCTAGAATTTTGGCTAACAACTGGGAGAGGTAGGCCGCTTCTGAGTTCTGCACCTTATAGACAAACGCCTGAACCCCGCTTGGGGCAGCCGGCAGGTCGAGTTTCGTGACCCACTTGTCCACCTCCTCGAACGCCCCGGGGTCGGCGGCCACTACCAGGATGGCATTGATTCGGTCCAAGGGGAGAAAGCGCAGCGGTGTTTCCTTGGCGTTGAGTGCATAGGCGGAGAAGATCGATTCGAGTTCCGGGATCAACGCCGAGGCCAGGTTGTTCTGAACCGGCACCAAGTGCACGCGTTGTTGGGCGAATGCAGGGCTGTCGAACTGCCCCAGGATCTCCATCAGACGTTTCACGTTCAGGCTGTCATCGACCAAAATCAGGACGTTCCCTGATTCGTGAACGCTTATGGCACCGCCGTCGGAGAGAAAGGGCGAAAGCATCTTGCTCATGTCCCCCGCCGGCACAAACCTTAAAGGAAGTATCTCCATCACCATTCGGTCGTCGCGGGCCAAATCTTTCGCGCTGTTGTCGCGCCTGACCTCCAAAGGAACCTTGGGCGCCTCCTTCAAAGGAACAATACGGTAAAAGTTCTCGTAGGGGACGGCGGTCGCTCCGTTGATTTCGAGAACGCTCTCGAGAATGGGAAGCAGATCGTCATGGTTGAGCCTGCCCCCCGTGCTGATGGTTACCGAACCCCTAACGGCTGGATCTACGACGTAATTGATCTTCAACTCGGTGGCCACAAGATTGATGAACTGGAGAAGGTCAGCATTCTCGAGACGAAACCCGACCCCCGCCTCACCCCCAATGGCAGGCGGAGTGGTGGGAGAAACTTGGCCGACCGGCGTGGTCTGAGCGCCAGGAGGAGTCTGCACAGACGGCGGAGTCGACGGACCGCGCTGCGAGGGTTGTGGCGCAGGCGGACCTGATGGCGCTGCTTGCCCGGGGGCCGTCCCACTTTGGCGGGATTGCGGTCTCGGGCGGCGCTGTGGCATTGGGGGGGCGGGCGGCGTAGCCTGCTGGGGCGCTTGAGGAGTCGGCGACGACGACGCCACGGCTTGCGGCGCGGGCGGCACAGTTTGCTGAGCGGGGAGTGGACCCGCACCGAGGTTTAACGAACCCGCGAGGCCGAGCACCGCAATGACAGTGGAGAGCCACAACACGCCCGGCCAGAGAGCCGACGCCCTCAGGTATTCCTTGATCGTGGTCATCCACAGTGTTCGAAGGCGACTGAAAGGCGAGCAACAGAATGAATGCACTTTACTCCTCCTTAATACGGACTACAGAACCCTCACTTATTGGGCGCCGCGGATTGCTGCGGTGCCTGTGAGCCTGATGGGCCGACGTCCTGCCACTGGATGGACGGGCCGAAAGGAGTAGGGATCACGACTTTGCGCTTTCCTCCGACGACCGTGCCTGCCGGGGCATCTAAGGGGACCCCGGCCGGCCCCAGACCGGCGACACCAGCAGCCTTTGCGCCTCCAGAAGCAGAGCCTACCGTGGTCACCGAACCCGGAGCATTGCCCGATGGCGCTCCAGGACGCGCGGTGGCCTCACTCGCAAGGCCGCCGGGGCTGCGGCTCGCAAGCGCGGTGATTTCGAGCGTAGTTCGCTTATCCTGCCACTCGACCACGACATTCGAAGTGCCGATCGAAACCAACTTGTAACCGCCAATCTCCTCCCCTGGCAGGACGCGCTTCGAGAGGGGCGGAGATTGGTCGCCAGGGGACATCAACGCAAACCGGCCGCTTCCAAGGTTCATCGTCCCGAACAAGACCGGCAGTTTCGGGGCCTTAGCCACTTCTTGCGCCTGCGCGGGGACGCTGCCGCGCAAGGGGCTGAAAACATTTCGATCCACAATGTCGACGAAGCTTGACGGCTGCCCTGCCTGATTCGACCCGGTCGCCGAGGCGAGCGCCCGTTGCGGCGCCACGCCCTGGGAGAGCCACTGGATGCTGTTGCGATACTCCTTCCAGCGCCCTACCAACAACCAGCCCAGCAGGACGTTAAGGGCGATGAGCCCGCTCACGATGAGGATCAATTCGCGCTTTCTACCCAGCATACGTCCCCCATTAAGGACCGAAATTCGAAAGTCGAAATCCAAAAACCGAAATTCCAAGCAGGAGTCGATTTCCGAATTTCGATTTTCGATTTTCGATCAGTGTGTTGCGGCGCTTCCTTCCTTGGCCGGCGCCATGGCCCGGGCGGCCGCGCCAATCGTCAGGCGCACGATTAGCCTCCCTTGCGGATCGCTTTGGACGGCGACAACCGAGAGGCCCGTGACCGACAAGAGCTTCGGAAAGCCGGACAAAGCCACCATGAAGTCAACGAGTTGGTCCAAACGACAGCGGAACTGCACGCGGCCGGTCACGAGCGAATAACCGCTGCCCAGTTCCTGAGTGCGAAGCAACTCGCTGCTGCCGAGTTCGATACCCTTGCTCTCCGCCAACTGCCCCATCAACTGCTGCCACTCAGCACTAGCCGAGGAAGGAGTAGAGCCCTCCAGGAGACCGCCCTCAAGCGACTTCAAGTGTTCCCTAGCGGCTGCGAGGGAAGTCTTCGCGACCCCCTCTTCGGCTAACAGTCGCTTGTCCCTGCGCAACTCGATCTCTTTCTGCGGCGCTGATTCCGTGCCGGCGCCCAGGTGCTCGATAAGAGGTAAGACGGCGAAATTCAAGAGCAGGAACAGAAACACACCACCCGCGCCTAGCCCCAGAGCAATTTGATCTCGACGACTGAGCTTTTTGAACATTTCAAACATAAGAGTCACTGGAACCATTGGTGATCTGCGATTGGTGATTGGCGATTGAAGCAAACCCTCCATCGCCAATCGCAAATCGTCAATGATGGGCTTGCTTCAATCTCATGCGAATTCGAAAGATCTCTCTGTTCTGGTTATCCCGAGTGATAGGAGCCGTGAATTCGACTTGCGTGAAGTAAGGCGAATTCTCCAGGGGCGGGGGCAAGGCCGCCGCGCGATTGGAAAAACCGTTGATATCCACCGTGTCTTCGCTGATGTCTAATTCCTGGAGCCAGGTGCCGTCCGGCAGCAGCTTCGTCAGTTGCTGGAGCGTGTGGAGTTTCTGCAAGTTGGCGGCCCGGAGATGCTCGAGGACTGCCGCGCGTTCCTCGAGGCTGCCGGTCTCCTGGTTCTGCCCCCGAATTTGTTGAGCATGGACATTGAGGCGATGAAGCTCGCGGTCCAAGGCGCGGCTATATAGCGCCCTTTCGGTCCAAGAGTGAGATGCCAAGGTGAGAGCCAGAAGCGACGCGGTGGCACTTAGAGCGTAAATGGGAACACGCGCCGCGGCTTGCGGCTGCCAGCGCTCGGCCGGAGGGAGCAGATTGATGAGAGGCCCGGCCCCCCGGCGCATCTGACCCGCATAGGCTGCGGCCAAGGCGACCCAGTCGAAGCCGCGCTCCAGGGAGCCGTTGCTCAGATTCAACTTTGGTGGCGGTAAGGGTGACGCACCCTCGAGTAAGGCGGGAAACGCGGGTGGCATCGGCCCGCAGACGAACCAGGGAATGGCGGCAGGATCAGACGAGGGGAGAGCCGCGAGGACGCGATGCCGCTCCCGTTCGAACCGCTCGGGAAGGCTCGCGCCCGGTTCAAAAGGAATCTCTTGTGTAGCGCGGAGGTTCCCCCCGTGGAAGGATAGCAACTCCACTCCTGTGCCTCGTCCACAGGCGATCAAAGCCATAGGCGGCAACTGGGGCTTCAGCAAGGCAGCCATCGCTGCGGCACCCAACGTCACCGCGCTCGGCTGCAGGCCCAGATCTTGAAGCACTCGCTTGAATTCACTCACGCGTGACTTCTCCACCACTGCCACCATGACATCGATCTGCTTCGTCTTCGGATCGCGTTCTAGGACCGCGCAGTCCCAATAGACTTGACCGTCCTCGTAGGGGTGAAGTGAACCCAACTGGTAATCGACGACTTTGGCCAACTGTGGCTCAGTTTCCTGCGGGAGGCTCAGAAATCGAACCAGGACTGCTTCGCGCGGCAAACAAGCAATCACGCGGGCATCGCGGAGGTGATGGCGGTCAAGAAAACCAGCCACCTTTGCAGGCGCGTCCTCGCCCAGCGGCTCCGTAAGTTGCAATTCGCCCACCAGTATGTAGCGGTGTAATCGCCGTCCGAGAGCAGTGAGGTGATACCCCCCGCCGCCACAGTCAATACCCACAACGAGTTTGGTAAACATGCGAGGATTCAGGATTCTGGATTCTGGATTCAGGACCCATAAGAAGCGAGGCTGGGAAGTGCTATCGAAAGCCTTCCCTGCATCCCGACTTCTGATTCCTAGTTCCCGATTCCCGAATCCTGCCTTTCTTCATTCATTCAGGGTTCAGAACCTGGAAGTGCGGGACCAGGGGAAGTGCGCTCGGGCTCTTCCCTGAATCCTGACTCCTGAATCCTGAATCCTGTTTGCCTCATTCCGACACGTCGTTGTACCACGCAATGATGCGGTGCAAGGCCAAGCCCTGCGGCTGAACACTGACAACGGCCTTAACGGCCCGTCGCAGTGGTGACCCGTTGACCATCCCCACCGAGAGGATGGTGTAGGTCCTGCCGTCGTCCGCGACGCTCAGAAACGGCAGGGACTCGTCCGGGATGGAAGTCCCAAGACGATTCGTCACGTCGTCTGATGACTCGAAGGGGCCCTTGCGTCGCTCCTGAATGATGCTCTCGGCCACTTCCTCCGTCATACCCGGCACGCTCAACAGCACCGCTTCGGAGGCGTAATTCAAGTTCACCTGGGTAGCTTGCGAATATACCGTCAAGTCCTGGCCCACGCCGTAGAGGGATTGCAATCGGTTGTCACGGCTGAATTCAGCCATACCGTAAAAGATGTCACGGGTCATGCCACGAACCCGCATCATCTCCTCGACGGAACCGAAACGCTTATGAGCGGGCTGATATCCGGCATCGCGATAATAATCGTCCAAATCCCTGAAGCCCTCTTCATCGGATCCTGGCGGCCTCCGCCAATGATCGACGGCTAAGGCCACTTGGGCCGCCTGCTCCTCACTCAGGCCGCGCGCTTCGAACAAGCGCGCCAGTTGCTCTCGCCCGGCAACGTTCAAGTCGACTTTGCCCGTCTCATTCGTGATCTCCACCAGCGCCACGCCCTGCGCGTAGGGCAGTCGGACTAACCGTTGCCCTTTCCTCCAAAGGCGCGGCTTGTCACTCTGGTCCTGGGCGGGCGGATAGGCAATCTCCAGAATGGCGACCTGTACCCCCCCCACCGCCATGGCGTAAGCCTGCGTGGCCTGCTTGCGATAAATGGTCGAACGAGTCTCGATCTGAACGGAACCTGCGAACGCTAATGCCACCAAGAGCATCACGCTGACCGCCGACATCACCGCCAGCAAGGCTACGCCGGCATCCGGTGAAGCAGGATTCAGGATTCGGGATTCAGGATTCAGGGAAACACGCTCCCCTGCGTTGCGCGCGTCCTGCGTGTTTGTTGTCGAATCCCTCATTCGCGACTCCAGATTTCTCTCTCCCAGGTGTATGGTTCTTACTCCTGACTCCTGACTCCTGACTCCTGACTCCTGTTATTGTCCCTGTGGCATGAACTTCGCTCGCACTGGCATGACCTCTTCTCCCGACTCGCGTCCACGCTCCCACAGGAGCCGAATCGCGTCCGGATAAGGCGCTTCCTCGCTGCTCTGCCAAGCCTGCCGCCAAACGGGCACGGGGCTTTTCTTGGGATGCAAATCCAAATACGAGAACGCCGCTTCGCTCAGACCCGTCATCAACCGCAGGTCGCTCGCCCGGGCCGCAAACGGCTGATAGTTGATCACGGCCAGCCCCGTATCAGGATCGTGGGTGACGCTTAGGATGAGTTTGTGATAGAGGCTCTCGTTGTCCGCCACAGGAGTTTCGCGCAGCACTACTTCGACTTTTCCGCGTGACGGCTCGACAATCCCGTATTCGACCAGCACTAATCCCGTGCGGCTGCGATAAACACTGCTGTATGAGCTGATGAAGCGCAGGCAGTAGGCGGTAGCCTCGAGAACCGTTAACACTCCAGGCAGGCTCGGGTCGTTCGACGTGATCCGATAGGGTACCAGCGACGAGACTTGCGTCACGACAAAATCACTCTGCTCAGCAGCGGCGTGCACCTGGCGTAATCGCGCCTCTCCAGTTCGCCAAGCCCGGTTTGCTACCCTCATCCCGATAAGCAAAGCCAACATTAAGAATCCGATCAGGGTTAGGCTGAGCAGCACTTCGAACAAAGTGAACCCCGGAAAGCAGGATTCAGGATTCAGGATTCGAGCTTCAGGAAAAGCGGAATTCAGGATGCGGGATTCGGGCTTCAGGGAAACACGCTCCCCTACGTTGCGCAGCTCCTCAGTGTTTATCCCCGTATCCCTCACTCGCGACTCCGACTCTCTCTCCTGGGTGTGTGGTTCTTACTCCTGACTCCTGACTCCTGACTCCTGACTCCTGACTCCAGAATCCTGCCCTTACGGGCTGGGCGGAGCCGGCGGAATAAACAACTTCAGCGACTCCAGACTCAAGTTCTGCCGGCCCGAACCCGTGCGCCAGGAAACCTCGAGGTTGATCCGAACCAGTTGCGCCGAATTCTGAGACCCGGGCAGCGGCCGCTGGTCAAGCAATTTGGTTCTCGCTTCCCATTCGATACCGGAGGGGGAAGTTCCGGAGCGCATTTGGTCTGCCCCGAAGGTGGGGTCCAAGAAGAGTTCGTTGAGTTTCTGAGTGGCGAACTCGTTGCCTCGATCATAGGCGTCCAGGCGGCCCGTGGCGCGCAGCGCCGCAGAAAGACCGGAGAAAATGGTCACGAAGCTCACCCCTAGGAGCGAAATGGCCATCAATACTTCGAGAAGGCTCATTCCCGCCGCGCGCCGGCTTGGGATGGTCCTTTGCATTTAGCGTGACCCCTGCTTAACAGCCTCGACAACCGGATTGCCGATCAAGAAACTCACATGAACCTTGTAGGTGCTTCTGCGGCGGTCACTCAACCACAGGTTCCTCTCCTCGACGACACCCGAGGGTGGGAACAAGATTCGTACAACTGAAGGCAGTGGGTTTTCGCCGTCATCAATCGTCACTCCACGAGGAAGCACGTATGCCCGCGAAAAACCGCTGGCGGGATTGAAAACCCGCACCCAGTGCGTCGACGGTTCGATTTCCACCACGTAATAGCTCTGCTCGAAAAGTGCGCGCGTCCGGGCGTAGCGGACGGTCTGCGCAACTCGCTCGGCCGCGCTCCTCAGCGTCCATTCCTCGCTCCAGTTCCCGAAACGCGGAGCCACGATCGACACGGTCAAGGCGAGAATCGCCAGAACGATCACCAGTTCCAGCAGCGTCACGCCGGCTTCCTGCGAACGCGGCTGGCGCGCTTCATTTCCAGCTAAGGATGTCCGCATTCTCTCCGTCACCGCCCGGCAGCCCGTCGGCCCCATAACTGATGATGTCCGGTTCATCACCGTGCTCTCCAGGGAATTTGTAAACGTATGGACGGTTCCAGGGATCCAAGGGAATGTCCTTAGGCAAGTAGGGACCATTCCAGTTCGTGACCCCGGCGGGGAGTGTCCGCAGCGCTTGCAAACCCTGGTCCGTGCTGGGGAAATTTCCGGTATCCAGTTTGTAGGCTCCCAGCGCGGTTTGGAAGGCGGCAATCTGCGCCTTCGCCACGGTGATCTTGGCCTGCGTTGCATGCTTGAACAGGCGAGGGACCACCAGGCCCGCCAGCAACCCGAGGATGAGTATCACCACGATCAATTCAATCAAGGTGAAGCCTTGCGTGGAATCCGGTCCTGAAAAATGCGTTCTCCCTATACTTGGTCGGCTCATCAGAAGGGCACCTCATTGATGCTGACTATTGCCAGCAGAGTAGAAATCACAATCGTTCCGACAACCAGGCCCATGGCCAGAATCACGGCCGGCTCGACGAGCGCCACCAAACGCTTGGTGGCCACCCGGACCTCCCGATCGTAGATCGTGGCCAACTCGAGCAGCATCGAGTCCAACTTCCCCGTTTGCTCTCCCAAAGTCATTAATTGCACGGCGAGCGCCGGAAACATCCGGGTTTCAGCGAGCGGCCCGGCCAAACCCTGGCCTCGCTTGACACCTTGGATGAGCGGCTCAACCGCAGCGGCCACGCGGCGATTGCTCAACACCTCTCGCGTCAGGCGCAGTGCGGAAATAATGGGAACCGCCTGATTCAGCAGCGTGCCCATGGTCTTCGCAAAACGCGCGATTTCGAGCTTCAAGCTGACGTCCCCTAACAGCGGCGCCTTCAGACGCCACTGGTCCCAACGCAACCGGCCGGATTCGGTCCGCACCCAACGGGCAAACAGCACGACCGTTATGATAATAACCACGGCCGCGATCCACCCGTAGTCGCGGAAAGCCTGGGAAACATCCATCAAGATTTGCGTCGGCAGGGGCAGTTCTTTTCCCGCCTCTTCAAAAATCTGCGCAAAACGGGGCACTACGAAGCCCAGCAGGAAAGCGATCGCCACGCTCCCCACCCCCAGCAGAACCGTGGGGTAGATGAGCGCTGAAATCAGATAGCCACGCAGTTCCGCGCTAAACTCCTCAAACTCCACCAGGCGATCCAGGACCGCTGGAAGCGTGCCACTCGCTTCGCCGGCCCGCACCATGGCGACATAAAGGGCCGGGAAGAACCGTGGGTTGGCGGCCAGGCTGTTAGCCAACGACTGGCCGCTGCGCAATTCTTTGAGCGTGGCGCCGATCACGGCTTGCAGGGCCGGCTTTTCTGCCAAGTCCCGGCTGAGCGAGAGGCTGCGGTCAAGCGGCACACCGGCCCGCACCAGCGTGGCAAGCTGCCGGGCGAAACCCAGGCGGTCGGAAGAAGACGTGCCCCGGCGTTTGAGCAACGCCCAAGACGCGCCCGCGGAGCTGTCTTTGGCGCTCACGTGGATGGGCAGACAGCCCATGCGCCGAAGCTGCGCCAGAAGGGCCGGTTCAGTTTCCGCTAGCAGCGTCCCTTGCACCAGCTCGCCCGTGCCCTTGATCGCTTTGTAATTGAATTCCGGCATTACCCTTCGACCCGTCACTCATTCGCGTCATTCCCGCGCCAGCGGGAATCCATTGGCACTGGACTGACAATGGCCCCCCCGCGTCCGCGGGGGTGACAGCACTGCTTACTGAAAACTGAACACCCAGAACGGACTACTTCCCTAGACTTCCTGCGTCACACGCAACACTTCTTCCACCGTGGTCTGGCCCGAGGCAATCTTCAGCCATCCGTCTTCGCGCAAACTGCGCATGCCCCTTTCACGCGCCGCCACACGTAAAGTGCTGGCGTCGGCCCGGGCCACAATCGCCCGCCGGATTCCTTCCTCCAACTCCATGAATTCAAAGATTCCCACCCGTCCGAGGAAGCCGGTATTCCCGCAACGCGCGCATTCGCCTGCTTTGTAAAGCGTCATACGCTCGGTCGCTTCCCAGCCTTGTTTCCGCAACTCGTCGATCTCCGCCGCGTACGGTCGCTTGCAATCGTCGCACAACACGCGCACCAGTCGTTGCGCCAGCACGGCAACCAACGAAGACGAAACCAGGTAGTGCTCGACGCCCATGTCCGTAAGGCGAGTGACCGCACTGGGGGCGTCATTGGTGTGCAAGGTGCTGAAAACCAGGTGGCCGGTGAGCGCCGCGCGCATGGCGATCTCCGCGGTCTCGAGATCTCGGATTTCTCCGATCATGATGATGTCCGGGTCCTGGCGAACGATGTGGCGCAGCCCCGCCGCAAACGTCAGCCCGATCTGGGGATTCACATGAATCTGGTTAACACCCGGCAACTGGTACTCGACCGGATCCTCCACCGAGATGATCTTCACGTCGGTTGTATTCAGCCGGCGCAAGGAACCATAAAGCGTCGTCGACTTGCCGCTCCCCGTGGGACCCGTTACCAGGAAAAGGCCGTGGGGAAGATCGAGGTAGTATTCCATCTTGCGCAGCAGGGTATCGGGAAATCCTAAGGTCGCCAAGGAATAGCGATCGCTCGCGCTGCGGTCCAGAAGACGCATCACCACACTCTCTCCGTAAAGGGTGGGGAGCGTCGAAACTCGCAGGTCGATTTCCCGGCCCAAAACGCGCAGGGGTATCCTTCCGTCCTGGGGCAGGCGCTGCTCCGCGATGTTGAGCTTTGCCATCAGCTTGATCCGGGACGTAACCGCCGCCTGCATCTCACGCGGAGGAGCTGGCACTTCGTACAGCACCCCATCAATTCTGTACCGGACCCGGAACTGCTTCTCGAAGGGCTCGAAGTGAATGTCGCTGGAACGACGTTCCAGGGCGCGGGCCACCAACTGGTTCACCCAGCGAATCACCGGCGCTTCCGAAGCCAAGTCGCGCAGTTGCTCGATGTCGGCCGCTTCGGCGTCCGCGACGCCGCCCACGCCGTCGGAATCTGCCGCCACCACGCCTTCTTCTGCCGGTCCCATGTCGACCCAGACGTCCAGAGCCTTATTGATGGCGGCTTCACTGGCCAGCCGCACTTCCACTCTTCGCCCCAGCAACCGTTCGATGACTCTAATGTTGTCGCTGTCCAGCGGGTCGGCCATGGCGACGAAAACCGCATCGCCTTCCACCCGGTACGGATAGACCAGGTATTGGCTCAAGAAGCTGGAAGGCAATACGGACGCCTCCATCGGCACATCTTTCAATTCGGCCGCGTCGACCATTGGAATTCCGAGTTGTTCGGACAAAACCGTTTGCAGGTCCTGCTGCGAGATGTAGCCTAAATCAAGAAGGATCCTGCCCAGCCGGCCCTTCCGTTCCCGCTGCAACTGCAGCGCCTTTTGAAGGTCGTCTTCCGGCAACAGGCCGCGCTCGACCAGCAATTGGCCCAGCAACTTGTGGCTGACCATAGCAGAGGTCATAGCAAAGCTCTCAAAGATCCAGCGCTTTCATCTTGCCCAGCAACTCTCGGTATGAGATTTTCTTGTCCCAAAACTCGTCCAAGTCCGACTTCCGGGTTTCGATTATGATCTGCCCCGGAAACTTGCTTTCCCCGGTGTCTACTTCGAAAAGGTGCACAACCACCGCAATTGAATCGTTGGGGCTGAGGTCCCGCAAGCTCATCGCGTGGTCCGCCAACAGCCGCGGAACCGACTCCTTGACCATGATGATTCGGTCGTGTTTCACCTTTTGGGCTTTCTCGATTTCCGTCTTGCTCAAAGGCGCCATATTGAACGGAGTAAGAACGCGCGTAGGGTAGAGATTGACTTCCAAGCTGAAGGCCAGCCCGAAACCGGGCAAATAAGTGCCCTGAGTCTTCTCCAGTAGCCCGAACGGCGGAGCAAATGTCTGGGCCATTGTTCCATCAATAACTGCTTCGAACACTTTCATCTCGGCCTTCAGCGCGCCGAAATTGGCGGAAGGCCATTCCGCTGGGACGCGCCGGACCGCAAAAGGCAAGCAGGCGAGGCAAATCAGGACTGCCCGGCCCGGCCTTTTCAGTTTGAGAGGCATGTGAGTTACCTCCTCGAGAGCTCCGCGGGTTAGTGGGTGGGCAACTGTCGCTCGTGGGCAACCATGCTGATGAGCGCGCTCTGCTGTTCCGTTGCCTTATACTCAGTGTTCAGGGATAGCTCGAAATACTGCATTTGCTGAGCAAGGCGCTTCAGATTCTCGGTCTGTTCCTGGCGCAGGCTCGCCACTTCGTCCCGGGTGGCAGCCTGCATTCCTTTGCTCTGCAAAGATACTTGTTCCGCGACCGCCCTCGCCACGAACTCCTTCAGTTCGGCCTGGGTTAACGCCGGCCCGGCCGAGGCGCCAACGGGAAGCAGCCGCGGGCCCCCGAAACGGATACCGACCGATACGATCGCTAGGAAGATCACCGCCCCAGCCGCCGAGAGGGCCGCCGTGCGGGGTAGGGCCGCCCAGAATCCTGCGAATCGGCTCTGAGCTTTGTCTCCGAAAACCACCACGTGGGCGGGCATGTCGCGATCGATCAAACTGCTTTTCAACGCCTGCCGCACGCCGAGGAGACGCTGGGCCGCCTGTGCGCACTCCTGGCAATGCTCGAGATGCTGCTCGAGTTCCAGCGCCCGCGCTGGGGAAAGCTCATCCAGCGCCCAATCGGTCAACTCGTTCCCCCATTCACGACACCGCATGACGTTCACCTCTTCTTCGTAGAAAATACAGTTTCCAAGGCTTAGGACCCGCATCTTGAGAAGCGAAGATCGGCTGCCGGAGTTCGCCCACTTCAAGAAAAAGTCCGCAGCTCCACTCTGGGCAGATTCCGGCTCGCTGAGTCCCGAGTGTTGCAATTTGTTGGTTGTTGCGCTTGCTCTATTCCGGACTGCTGGTTTTCAACTCTTGACTTCCAGCTTCTTCCCAAGCAATTCCCGGGGCCGCACGTGACCCTCTCCGCGCGGGAGAGGGCAAGGAGAGGAAAGAGCGCCACTCAGGTGACGTATGGCCCCCTCCCGCCTGGACAGGATAACGCCCGCCCCAGGTCTACCGTTCGATCAACTTCCTCAACCGCTCAAAACCCGAGTACACGCGCGTCTTGGCCGTGCTCACCGGACAACCTTGAATCTCCGCAATCTCCTCCAGCTTGAAACCCTGGTAAAACTTCAGAACAATCGCTTCGCGTTGCTCGAGTGTCAATTCCGCAAGCGCTTTCTCTATCAGGATTTTCATTTCGCCTTGTTCCCAACGGCCTGCCTCACCTACCCTCACCGGCGAAGAACCCTGCGCCGGCTCGAGATCGTTCAGGCTGGTTTCCGCTTCCTGCGCGTGGCGCGCGTGCGAGCGAGCGGTGTTGCGTGCAATGCGAAATAACCACTGAGGGAACTTCTCGGGATCCTTCAATTGCCCCAAATGGCGATAACCCGAGAGAAAAACCTCCTGGCACATGTCAAAAGCATCTTCCGGCCGTCCGGTAAGATACACCAGGAAGCTGTAAACCTTGCGCTCCCAGCGCCTTACCAGCGCGTTGAAAGCCTCCGGCGATCCGCCCTTGGCGTCCCTGACCAGCACCGCGTCCGGACGATCAGAGATCTCTATGCCCAATTCCACTCCACATGACGCACAAAATAGCAATAAAGTTTGCGGCGCCCCTTGAATTCTTTTCGGTTCGTTCCTTTCACAGCTCTTCATTCCCGGCCGAACCCGCTCAGGAGGCCCGGCTCTAACTGGATAACAACGTAGAATACAAGATCGGTCATTTGTGAAACAATACGTTTTCCAATGACGGGCCGCGCTGTTCACACACTGCGCGTCGCCCGGAGGTCCTCATGAGCAACATTGCCGCAAAATGTGAAGCCTCCGCAAGGATGGGTCCCACACGCCGGGAAATCCTACAGGCACTGAGCGTCTCGAGCGCATTGGCACTCACCGGAATAGCACCGGCAGCCGCGCTCCCGCCCCAAGCTGAAGCCAGTGCACCGATTTCAAATCTACAAGCGGATCCCTCCAAAAAGTGGAAGGGGTCAGGTCTCGGCAGCATCTATCCGATTATTAAGCAGGTGCAGGAAGAGGCTCCATCGAGTCTTTCCTACCTCAAAGTTCGTCCAAAAAACCTCGAAGCCTGGAAGGCCGAAGCGCGCGCCAGAGTTTTCGATCTGTTCCAGTACCGTCCCGCGGAGTTCGACCCCATGCCCAAAGTCATGGAGCGAGTGGACAAGGGCGATTACGTTCGAGAATACCTCCGATTTCACACCACGCCGGATATCGAGGTACCCGCGTATTTTCTAATCCCCAAGCGCGCGAAGTTTCCCGTGCCTGCCGTTGTCGCGCTGCATTGCCACGGCGGATTCTATTACTGGGGAAAGGAAAAGATTGTCGAGACCGAGAACGAGCATGCCGCGTTGGCCGAGTATCGGCGCAACGCCTACGATGGGCTCAGTTATCCGGTCACACTGGCGCGCCATGGTTATGCGGTGATCGTCATCGACATGTTCTATTTCGGTGAAAGGCGCCTGATCCTGGATTCGGACCTCGAGGAGGGCATCAACGACCGCAGCAAACAGGAGCCGGCTGAAACCATCGCCAAACTCAATGCCAGAAATGGCGGGGCCGAAGGGTATGTTCTGCGGAATATGCTCATGTCGGGTTTCACTTGGGCGGGCGTTCTGGCCTGGGATGATATCCGCACGGTCGACTATCTTCTGACGCGGCCCGAAGTGAATCCCAACCGCATCGCCTGCGTGGGGCTGTCGGTGGGAGGCTACCGGTCGAATTTCCTCGCCGGCTTGGATCCCCGTATCAAAGCGGCCTGTGTGGCGGGTTGGATGACCTCGTGGCGGGATCTGGTCCCCGGATTCGAGCCCCACACGATCATCTCGGGAGTCACACCCGGCCTGCTGAAGTACCTCGATTATCCTGATGTGGGATCACTCACCGTGCCCAACCCGCTCATGGTCGTACACGGCTGGCGCGACGGCCTGTTCTCGACCCAGGGCGTGCTCTCCGCTTTCCGCACTCTGCGCCAGTGTTATGAAGCCATCGGCAAACCGGAACGCTTCACCACCTATACCTACGACGGTCCGCACAAGTTCCCCGCCCGCGCCCAGCAACTCATGCTGGAGTGGTTCAACCGGTGGGTGTAACTAGCCTCGCTTGCTCTGCCCGATGAGGAACACTGCAAAGATGAGCACGGCGCTTCCGGCGATCATGCGGAGGAACGCTGCCCGGGTGGCTTGTTTCCACTCTGCCAGCAAAACTCCCCAGGCATTGGAGGTGAGAATAATCAAGGCGACGAAAACTGGCCACCCAAAACTGTTCCCCAGCGAGCCCAGGCCAAAGGCGCTGCGCCCGTAGACAAACACGCTGGCAATCCAAAGCAGACTCATGGCGGGCACCTGGAGCGCGTCACGAGTGCGCATCCCCGCGGCGAAGACTGCGGTCGAGTGTTCACGGACGGCGCGCCCGAAACAGTATCCGGCCTGCACCACGCAAGCCGACGAGAGGAATACTGCCCAGGCAAGATAGACTTCGACCGGGAACCCCTGTTTCGAACCCGTCCCCGCGCCTTTGCTGAGAAGCGCCGTTCCGTACTGAATGCCGAAATTGAGCGTGGGCGCTAGGACGCCCCCAACAATAGCAATCAGGAGTCCCAGGCGGAACCGCTTGGCACTGGAACTGCCGGCCTCACCTTTGCTCCCGCCGGCCTGAGCGCACAAGATGACTCCCGCCACCATCAGGGCGAGCCCCAGAACGAAGAACCAATCTCCTTGCGATCTCAATTCGAATGCCCCTGCCCATAACAGAGGCAGCAACGCCCCCAGCACGATCGAGAGCCCCAATTGGATAGCGAATCCGAGCGCGATTCCGAGTAGGTCCACGGCGATGCCGTACAGCAACGAGGCGATGCCAAACAGCACTCCCCACCCGATTAAGATCATCCAGCCCCGCGCAGGAACATGGGCCAGAAGATTGCTCCAGTGCGGGACGACCGCCATCACCACAATCCATGGCATTATGCCCATCGCCAGCAGCGAATGCAGAGTCCAGATGTGGTTGAATTTCCAGACGCGCGTCGTCTTCAAGGGCACCGCGAAACTGCCGTTCAATAACCCCGCCAGAACGATCCCAGCCCAACTCAACATGAATCAGCCCCCGGATGTAGCGCGGGCGTCTCGCCCGCTGTGGCGCGGGCATCCTGCCCGCGAGGCCCTGCGTGGGCGGGACGCCCGCGCCACAGCTCACCGCATACGCGGCGCGACCCTGGCGATGTAATCATCAAACACCTGACGATTGTTATCCGGACCAACCGTCGTGACATTGGGAGAAACAAAGGCACGGAATTTCACGCCGCGTTGCGCAAGCTCGGCCGCGATCTCTGCCGTCAGAGCCATGGAAATGGCAATCACCGCCAAGGTGGAACTGGCGCCCACCGGAATGCCGGCCACGTCAACGAGAGAATCCCGCGGCGGGCAGCAGTTGTCGATCACCACGTCGCCCAAATCCGCGAGCTTTTTGCCGCTGGAATGCGTGGTCTTGGCAATTCGCGCGTTCTCGAGCGAGGTGACGGCGACCACCTTCAACCCCAGCGCTTTGGCGTGCAGGGCCACATCGATTCCTGCGGCGTTCAGTCCACCGTGCGAGTAAACCACCATGGTGTCAATCGCCTCAAACTTGAAGTTGCTGAGAAACGTGGCGACGTATCCTTCCGTCCGTTCCAGCTTCAATAATTCGCGGACGCCGCCCGAGCCAAGCACCTGCGTCCACATCAGCCGGGCGTCCATCAAAGGATGAAAACCGGCAAAGCTGCCGTAACGTGGGAAGACATCCATGACGGGAATCACCGAATGCCCGCTGCCAAACAGATGAACCAATCCCCCTTGCGAAATCGAGTCCGCGCAAAACTCTGCGGCCTTCCGGATGTTTCCGAGTTGCGTGGAACGAATCCGGTCGTAAATCTTCTGTGCTTCTGCAAAATACGTTTCTGCTGACATTATCCTGTTTCCTCCATTTTTAGTAAGGCATATCGAGCCGCGCCTAAAATCCCGGCCTGCTCTCCCAGGCGCGATATCAGAATGCGAACTTGCTTTCGGGCCAGCGGCTGGCCCCATTGGCGCAAAGCCTTGCGGAGCGGCGCGAGGAGCAGAGTTCCGATACCAGCCAACCCGCCGCCCAAAACCACCACCTCGGGGTTCAGCAGGCACACGATATTGGCCACTCCCAAACCCAGATTCGTGCCAATCTCTTCCAGCACTCGACGGGCAGCCTCGTCGCCACGGCGTGCCGCGGCTGCCACAACCTCGGCAGTAATGCTCGCCCGGATTTTGGAATCCGGAAGACTAGTGATCTGAGATGTGGAATCTCGAACTGTGTTGTTTTGAGATTTGGAATCTGGAATTTGAAATCTGAAATCGTGCCTTGGCGTTTCGCCGCTGCCGCTTTGTGCCCGGGCGCCCATCCGGCTCGCGCGGTCTTTTTCCCAAGCCAACTTACCCAGCCTGGCCACCGCCGGCCCGGCGCCCAAAGCCTCAAAGCATCCCACCCGGCCGTATTCCGGCTTCCACTGGCGGTCAATCACCATCCAACCCGCCGCCCCGGCGACGCCATGGGCCCCGGGAATCAACCGCCCCTCGCAGATCAGCCCGGCGCCGATCCCCGTTCCCACCGTCAAGAAAACCAGATTCCGGACCCGCCGTTTTGCCCCTAAACCGAGCCAGGCTTCAGCTAACGCCTGCACGTTGCGGTCGCTTTCGACAAAGACAGGACGTTCGAGGGCGTCTTCCAGAAGCTGCCTCAAGCGGACCTTTGACCAGCCGGGCAGGTTCGGCGCCCACACGGTTTCTGCTCGCGGATCAAATGCTCCCGGCACTCCCACCCCGACCGCCCGTAGGCTTTTCCAAGGAATCTTCGCCGCGCTCACCGCGGCGTGCGCCGCGTCGAACAGCGCAGCCAGATCTGTCTTCACGCCTTGCGCGGGCGTCGCCAACCGCACGCTCGAGAAGAGTTTCCCCCGCGAATTGACAACGCCGGCGGCGATTTTCGTTCCGCCGAGGTCCAAGCCGAGAGCAAATTGGAATGCCACTATTGGTCGAACCCCCTCACCCCGCAGCCCCTCTCCCCCAAGGGGGCGAGGGGAGAATACGGAATTCGTGGCCCTCTCCCTGAAAGGGGGCGAGGGGAGAATGCGAAATTCGTGCCCCACTCCCCCTTGGGGGAGAGGGTGGCCTGCGACGGCGCTTTCATCAGCCGGCGCGGGACGGGTGAGGGGGTCCAAAGCAGACGAGACACCGCCACTCATTTCCGCCCTAACCGAACCACCCAAATCCCACCCGCCGGCAGCCGTGCGTCGAGCGCCCACTCTCCCTCAGCTTGCCTGAATGCTATCTTCTCCTGGCTATTCAAGCTGCGAGCCTCGCCCACTGTCCACGGGACACGGACCGAAATCTTCGCCGCGGCGGCATGCTCAGAGTGGTTAAAGGCAAAGAGGAATTGTACATCCTTTCCCTCCAGCCGCCGCACTTCCACTTGGCTGCTGTTCTCGCCCGAGACGGTCACTTCCGGCGCCACGCCCGCGGCGCGCGCAAAGCCCAACAGCATTTGTTTCGTCGCCTCGTCGTGCTGTCGCTGGAAGGCCACGGCCAGGAACGATCCCACCAGAATCGCCCTCCCCTTGCCATAGCTGTTCTCGACGATGGCGGGCGCGCCGTCCGCGAAGCGGGCCAGCACGCGCGCGCCGGGCAAGGGTTCCAATTCCTCCTCGAACGCCGTCGCAGCAGCACGTGTGCCGGGCGCGCAACCGGGCAGCCCGGCGTCAGGCTCCAGGATAACTTCCGGCTTCTCGACCGGGCGGATCACTTTCTCGCGCGCGCCGAATACCTCGGCCAGGCCCATGCCCGGCACCTCATCGCTGGAAAAGCCGCGCTCGTCGTTCCAAGCCAGGCGCGCTTCCGCCACCACGGTTCCGCCCTCGCGGATATAGCGCTGAACTCCCTCGGCCACATTTCTCGAGAGCATCACCGGAAAAGGCAGAAACAGAATCTTGTACTGGCCCAGCTTATCGCCCACCACGTCCATGGGATGAACGAAGTCTACCGGGATCTGCTGCTCGAAGAACGCCCGGTGCACGCCCTCGAGCGAATCGCGCGTGGCGTTGCCCAGCTTCGAGAGAGAAGGCTCCGAGCCGCCCACCATGTAAGAGAGCCGATTGAAGAGGACCGCTACCTGCGCGCGGGCAGGCTCGCTGGCCAGCAGATCGCCTCCGTTCTGCGCGATCTGTTGCGCCGTTCTACCGGCGGCCCGCGAACGTGGCGTCAAGGTTCCGTCCAGGTTGATCAGTCCGTAGCCGTTCGATTCATAGCCGGAGTTCATCGGGTACCATGCGTAGACGGCAATCTCCCGCGCGCCGTGCGATACCACTTTCCACATCCAGAACTCCTCATCGTGCGAGTCCACAGGCTCCGCGATGCGCATCCCCGTCACGCCCTGGCCGGCCTGGAGTTCGCCGATCCAGAAGCCCTTGCCGGAGCTGTGCCCGGCCGAGCGCGTAAAGTCGAGCCCCGCGGCCAGCATCTGGTAGGACCAGGGCACAGTGGACTCGGAGTGCTTTGGATAGAGCGAGGTGCCAAAAAAGTCGGCGCTCGCCGACATCTTGAAATCGTCGGGCTCGCCGTACCCGTCGGTGGGAAACGTGAAGAGCGCGGGGCCCGCCGCATGGCTGGTGATGTCGTGCGCGTGGTCATGGCTGCGGATGGCCTCGACACGCGTGCTCAGGTCACCCGCCAGCTTATCGTCGATATAGGCGCGCCAGTCGAGGTAATCCGTGTAAGAAAGAATCGTCGAGGCGCGCGGCGGCTCCACCTGCTCCCAGCGCTCGAAGCCGCGGTACCAGGCGCCGTTCAGCGCCTCGAGCGTGCCGTATTTCTTCTTCAACCATTCCCGGAAGCGCGCCTGGCTCGATGGGCAGAAGCAGAATTCGGGATTGCTGAGATAAGGGAATTCAGCCCAGTTGATCACGTGCGGCTCACTCCAAACGTCCCAACCGTAAAGCGCCGAAAACTTGTTGGCCTCGCCGGAGAGAGCTTCCAGAAACTTCACGATCGCGCTCCGCACGCCCTCATGATCGATGCAAAACCCCGGGGCGGCCTGCGAAATAATCACCGCGCCGCTGCGGTCCACAAACTTGCCGTCGGGATACTTCTCGCCCACCCAGTCGGGAGCGGAATCGAGATAAATCTGCACCACCACGCGCAGTCCGCGCTCCTCGGCAAGCCGCATCAAAAGATCAAGATTCTGGAATTCGAACTCACCCGGCTTGGGCTCCGCCGTCGCCCAGTCCACCCAGCACTTCACGGTGTTGAAGCCCACCGCTTTGATTTGATCCAGATCTTTTCCCCAACGCTCAGCGCTGCCGGCGTCCACGCGCTCGAGCATCGGCGCGCGAGCTTTTCCGCCGCCGTACCACACCGCCACAGGATAGAAGGAATTGCCGCTCGAGGGCGTAGCGACTACCAGCCCTCGAGCCGAGACAAATTGGGCGAGCAGAAGAAACCCGAACGCAGTTCTCAGAAGCGCGTAGCGCGGACCTCCGCTTTTGAGGTCCGCGGCTCTTCCTGGTCTCTGAAGACATGAGCATTTCATATCAAACACCTCAGATTTCAAACCGCCAGTATATCCACATTGTCAGCCGGGTCCAACCGGTTCCGCTGGCAGGGGTGCGCGACATAGAAGTTGTGAATCGCCGAAGGTCAGGCGAGTACGGCCCCGCGAGGGGCCACCCCGTGAGTAGCCGTAGGTGAAACCTACGGGCAGATGGCGGAAAAACCGTAACCAACCCCGAAGGGGTTGACGGTGGCTATAGTCCGGCCCCTTCAGGGCCGAAAATGCATTTTGGCATCCGGAGTCCGTAGGTTTACACCTACGGCTACTCATGGTGTCCCGCTCCGCGGGAGGGCTTTGGTTGGTGTGTACAGGATGCAAGGAAGGCCACGACTCATAAGCGTAAATTCCGACCCCCAACTTCTATGTCGCACACCCACTTGCAGGCCCCCGCCGGAGAGCGGGGATTCCCTCCCTATCCCGCACGCACTTACTGCCGGGCCAAGATTATAGTCGACTTGCATGCTCGCTATGAGCGAGCATAACGCTTGAAGAAGGCGATGTGATTGTCGACAGGGTGGCGCATCGACGCGAGGTGTATCGATGAACGGCGTTAAGATTCTGAGCGAAACTCCCGAAACGGTGACCGTCAGTCGTGGCGATTGGACGCAACTCCTGCGCAAATTCGAAGACGCCCTCGACCGCGCGGCAGTGGTCGAACGTCGTAGGCATGAAGAGCGGAAGGGTAAGCTGGCTGCTCGCCGCGATTACCTTACTGCTGGTGAAGCGCGACGGCTGCTGGATGGAGAGAGCCCGGTCAAGGTTTGGCGCGAAAAGCGGGGACGCTCACAGAGGGAGCTTGCGGCAACAGCAGGGGTGGCCGCTGGGTACCTTGCCGATATCGAGACGCGCCGCAAGCCCGGCAGTGTGCTTGCCATGGCGAGGCTGGCAAAGGCGCTCCAAGTCAGTATTGAGGATCTTCTCATAAGCGGTTAGCCCAACTCGAACCCGGAAACTTTGCGGCCTGTCGCCGCCCTTCGCCGCCGGCGACATTGCTCAGGGTTACAGCGAGGATGTAGTCCGTTCCCTGCTGTCGCTCGGCGGGTGTTGACACGTGGCGGAACTTGACCATAGAATCCCCGCCATGAACACGATCCTTCGGACGGCAGTACTGGCCTTACTCATTGGAATCCCTGGGTTGTCGGCAGCAGGCCCGCCGACCGCTCAACAGTTGCTCGACAGCGCCAAAGCGCAAGCCGCCGCGCGGCACCGAAACGTCTTTCTGATTTTCGGCGCCTCCTGGTGAGGGTGGTGCAAGCGCCTCGATAGGTTTATCGAGGCTCCCACAATCCAGCCCATCTTCGCCCGGCATTTCGTGATCGCTCGCATCGACGTGCAGGAACACGCCGAGAAGGCCGTCCTCAACACACCCGGCGGCGAGGCGCTCGAGGCCCAATTCGGCTCGAAGAGCACCGGACTTCCCTTCTTCGCCTTCCTCGACGAACACGGCGAACTGATTGCGAACTCTAATCGGCCCGTTCCCGGCAAACCCGATGGCGAGAACATCGGCCATCCCATGGCGCCCGAAGAGGTCGACCATTTCATGCGGATGCTCCGCAAGGCCGTGCCCGCGCTCTCTCCCGCAGACGCCCAACTGATCGAGACCTATTTGCGCAACCAAAAGAAATAGCGGCGGCTATAGGCATGGGCTTTAAAATGAAAATCCATGCATCGCAGGCTGCGAAGAAACCCTTCCAAGCTGTCATTCTGAGCGTAGCGAAGAATCTCGCTTTGAGTATTTTCAACGCAGTGCGAGATCCTTCGTCGCCTGCGGCGACTCAGGATGACTGTCCCGAGGGGTTTTTCCGCAGCCTTGCGAGGCCGGAGTGAGCGGGATCGCTTGGGACGGTACGAGGAAGGCGCATGGCGGCGGCGAACAAAACGAGATGGAATCCGCAGAGCAGAATAAACGCGTCGCCAAAGGCGCTCGATAACAGCGGAGGCGTATGCGCGGCCAGACGCCATCCGAGAAATGTCGCAGATATCGTCGTGAGGGTCGGTCCGCCCATGCGCATGACGATGTTAAGCGTGGTGGTAGCCATGGGCAGGTCCTGGTGTCTGACCGACGAGTAGGCAGCCGATATAGACGGAATCCCGATGCAGCTTAAACCGATTCCTCGAACGAACAAGGCGCAGGCGACGAGAGTGCCGGCAAGGCCGCGACTGGCCAGATAAATGAAAGGCAAGGTGCCCGCGAGCGCCGTCAGCGCGCCTCCGGCCGAGACGTTGCGGTTGCCAAACCGCTCCACAAGCGATCCTACGAAAGGATAACTGAGCATCATTCCGAGCCCTAGCGGAGCCAGTAGCAAGCCGGCTGCGCTCGGGGAGAGTCCGCCGGCGCGGGCCAGGAACATCGGAACGAGCATCTGACCTGCAAACGAGACTCCCTGGGAGAGGAATTGTGTGACGACGGCGGCAGAAAAAATGTCGTCTCTGAACAACCGGAGGTCGATTATGGCGTCCTCCTTCTTCTTGATCGCCCACCGAAAGAAAACCATCAGCAGGAGCGCGGAAAGCGCCAGAGCCGTAAGGCCGGTGGGAGTAGATGTGTGCTCCGATCCGTAAAGGAAAAGCACCACGCCGGGGGACAGCAAACCGAGACCGAACAAGTCGAGATTGCGCGGCCGCCTCTCGTGCTGGTCGTTCGGCAGAACTAAAGCGGCAAGCGTGAGTGCGAGCGCGCCGAAAGGAAGGTTGACCCAAAAGAGCCACCGCCAGGACGCAAACCGCAACAGCGAGCCCGCGATGACAGGTCCCAGAAGGGGTGCAAGCAGAATCGGCATGGCGGCGAAACCGAGGACACGAGCCATCTTTTTTCCGGCGACGCGCGCCAGGATCAACTGCGACATCGGCGCCAGCAGGCCGCCGCTCGTGCCTTGCAGAATACGAAACCCTATCAGGGAGTTCGCGGACCACGCGAGGCCGCAGAGCGCCGAAGTGAGAGTGAATGCCGAAAAGCACCAGAGGTAAAGCGCCTTGGCTCCTATGCGGTCGACCAGCCAGCCGCTCAAGGGCAGCGTAAGCGCGAGCGCGAGCAGATAGCCGCTTGTCACCCACTGGATGCTCGAAAGAGTAGTGTGCAATTCAAAAGCAAGGCTTGAAAGAGAGACGTTGACGACCGTGGCGTCCATTTGGGAAATGAACGACCCGAGCACGGCAACGGCACCAATCCTCCAAAGGTGTGGACTGGTTCGCGCGGTTTCAAGCTGCTCCTCAACGCTTGACGCCATTCGCTTCTCCAGGGGAGTTGCCGCCATGGAAGCGTCCGAAGTGGCGCGCCCCCATCAGGCCCATCAGCAGAAAACCCAGCCCCAGAGTTGCCGCATGGGCGGCGGAGCGCAGGCTGAAGTCTCCGACGTGGCAGATCAGGACGTAAGCGACGGCGAGATTGAAAAAGCCCCACACCACGTTGACGGTGGAAGAGGAAAGTCCCTGACCGGGCGGCTTGGCGAAAGGGCTTTGAAAGGGATGTCCCGTCATCCCACTGACGACGTGGGGAATTGCATTAGAAAGAAACACGCCGCCGAAAAAATACGAAATGAAATTCAACCAGTCCATGGTTCACCTTTCCTTTCCGTTCAAGGGTGTATGCCCCTCGTCTCCAGTAAAGGAACGATCGATCAGAAGTCGGCAATCCGGCTTAGTAAGTTCAGGGCGCCCGCGAGTTGCTCATGCTCACGGGGCGTAAGTTGCGCCTGGAGCGCGCGGAAGAGCCAATCCTCTTTCGCCGCGCGGCCGGTCTTGAGGATCTTCAAAAAAGAAGGAGTCAGCCTTAAGAAGGTCTGCCGGCCATCTTTGGGATCGGGCTTTCCGCTCACCACGCCCGCCGCTTCCAGCGCGGCAGCCGTTATTCGCATCGATTGCGGGCGCACGCCTTCAGCGCGTGCAAGCATGGATACGGTTGCGGGGCCGTCGCGCTCCAGCCGGAGAATGACGGATTTCTGGGCATTCGTGAAATCCCCTGCCTGCGCCTGCTCCCGCCATCGACGGATTAGTTTGGAAGCCACAACCCGCAACTCACCCGCGAGGGCGGTGAGTTGCGGCGATCCGGAAGTTTGGGACGTTCTGCTCATAGTTCGATAGTAGCATATATACAGTTTATCTGTACAGTTAGACTGTATACTATATCACCGCGATCTTCAAAAAGTATGGCGACTTTGTAGAGTCAATGAATTGCGCGACTTTAAAATCCTGTCAAGTTCGTGGTTCATATTCACACCTTATCCATTTGCAGTGTCTGCTGAGATTCTGAAGTGTTACACTCCCCCTCTGCCTGCGCTTCGGCGCAGGAGTTGGGAAACTCGGAGGGCGGCGTGGCATTGGCGCTCGACAGCTTGCAGAAAGCAGTTTCGGCCTTAGCCGCCGTACTGGCGAAGAGCGACGATGTCGAGTTCATGAACAGTCTCGATGACGTGGCCCGCAACGGCATCAAGGCCGGTGTAGTCCAGCACTTTGAATGCACTTACGGACTTTGCTGGAAACTCATCAAGCGCTGGTTGGAAACAAACATCAGCGCCGGAGTCGCCGACGGCGTGACGCGGCGCGAACTTTTCCGCCTCGTGGCGGAGAATCGCCTGCTGGACGACGTGGATCAATGGATGCGCTATCACGAGGCGCGAAACCTGACCTCCCACATCGATCAGCCCGAGATCGCCGAGAGGGTCTACAACACCGCGCATGAGTTTGCCCGTGATGCCGCGCGCTTGCTGGCGGCCTTGGAAGCGCGCAATGATTGATCTTTCCCCTCAGCATCTCCGGACTGTCCGTGCCATCTTGGGTCAACATGTCCCCAACTGCGAAGTCCGCGCCTTCGGCTCGCGGATCAATGGGTCCGCAAAGAACTACTCCGACCTCGATCTGGCCGTTGTCGCACCCACCAAACTGAACCCCGAGACCCTCCGTCACCTCAAAGAAGCTTTCGAGGAATCCGATCTCCCGTTTCGCGTCGACGTGCTCGACTGGCATGAAACCTCACCTGAGTTCCAAAAAGTGATTGAGAAGGCCTATGAAGTCATCCAGGCAGGTAACTAGGACACTTTGCCCTCCCGATAGGGACTACTTGTTTGGACTGTTTTTTGCTTGACAAAAACCTCAAGCCATGCTAGGCTATTCGCGTGGGGATGGGGGCGGCTGGAAGGCCAGCCGGGAAGGGCTTCTCAATCGGTTGGGGGAATGGAAGAAAGATACCCAAATGGCGGGAACGAACTCAGCCATCTGTCGCGAAGGAGGGCGCCCGCAAGGGGTGCCCCAGCGAGGCAGGCCGGTTCAACGACAAATTGTTGTCGATGCCCGAACGAAGCGAAGGTTAATGATCGAAAACTGGCGGAACAAAGCGAGAATGTCTATGAAAACAAAGGATCGCGCTGAAAAAAGCGTGGATTGGAACGGTGGCGGGGGCTGCCGAACCGACGCTTTGTTCCTGGAGGTTCAATTAGGTCTGCCAAATTGCGATTCAAAGGCGGCAGCTCCGCTGCCGCACTCCAAAACTCGCGGAACAAAGCGAGAATGTCTATGAAAACAAAGGATCGCGCTGAAAAACGCGTGGATTGGAACGGCAGCGGGGGTTGCCGAACTGGCGCCTCGTTTCCTGAGATTCAATTAGACTTGCCAAATTGCGATTCAAAGGCGGCAGCTTCGCTGCCGCACTCCAAAACTCGCGGAACAAAGCGAGAATGTCTATGAAAACAAAGGGGAGCCCGCTGACATCACACCATGATGTCTCTATGTCTAAGAAAACACTGAACTTATTAACATACTGCCTGTATAGTTTTGAAAATAAACGACTTACATGCATCAATCCTCGGGCTCTTGCGGCGGCATCTTGAACGCCGTCGGTTGGGCGTAGTCGCGCAACGCCACCGTGGTCGGCGCGGCCAGAGCAATGAGGCGATCGATATCGAAGTCCTTGAACAGGTCCAGGCAGAAGAGCTCCGGCGCAGCCCGGAAGATCACGGGCGTGTCCAGCAGGAAGCCGAGGCTCGACATCGCCTGGCGGCTTACCTGCTCGGAAAAGAGCGCGGGTTCGAGCGCCGCGGCGACGAGGCCCACCACCTCGCTCCGAATGCCGCTGGTCTCAAGGCGCACGGATTGCTGCCCCGACATCTGCCGAAGCCATTTCGCAGCGGCGATCACCTGGCCTGCCTCGATGCCCAGCGGCCGGTCGCCGGTTGTCGCGACCAGCAACTCCCAATCCGTCGGGTCGGGTTTCTGCGGAATCGTTTCGCCCACAAAAAGCGGGTCCAGCGCCAGCACCTGTTCCCCGCGATTGACGCGGTCGGAGACCACCGCGCCGGATTCCCTTCTCCCCTTGTCGTTCAGCACCAGGGTAGCGGGAGCGTCGGCCGGCACAGCCAGGGCCTTCAGCCAAACGCCTGTGGCGGTTAGCCGGTTGTCGAAGTCAAAGCGATAGGAGATAGTCTCGAGTCCTTTGTTCTTGGTGTTCCACATCCTCCAGGCGCTGGCGATCTTGACCGGTTTATGCCGCACGTCCGCCTCGAGTTTGGTGCGCTCCTTCGTCGCCCAGGCCGCTTTTGCCGATGAATCCGCAGGGACAGGATCTCGCTCGATTCCCGCCGCCATTTTCCGCGCCAAGCCGAGGATCGTCAGGTTGTCTTTGGCCAAACCCACCACCACTTCCTCACGGCTCTTGATCTCCGCATCGCTGGGAATCTCCGCTGTAGCCACCGGCAGATTGAAGTGAGTGGTGAAGAACTTATAGGCGGCCTCGCGGTTATCGATCTGATAGTTGTGGGTTCCCGGGTCGCGGTTTTCGTGCCAGGCGAAGGCCGCCTCGGCTCCGTACAGTTTGAAGAAGGGTTGGATGTTGGTGTAGATGTACGGCTTGACCAGGTCAGCGCGGAAACAGCAGTTGTCCTCCGCATTGTGGATGAGGAGAGTGGGGCGCGGAGCGCGCAGGGCGGTGAGGATGGTGTAATCGAAACCCGCGCCAAAATCGGTGGGATCTTCCTCGATCTCATCCGTGTCCACAGGATGTGTGAGGTTCGATTCGAGAGAACCGAAACCAGCTACCTCGACCGCGACCTTGATCCTTTCGTCGAGTGCGCTGAGAACAATGGTCTGCCAGCCGCCTCCGGAAAGGCCCGTGACGCCCAGCCGCGCGGGGTCCACTTGTGGAAGCGTGGCAAGGTAGTCCACGCCCCGGCGCATGGCCAGGAAGAACAAGCCCAATTCGTTCGCGCCCACCAGGTCCAGGTGGGCGCCGAAATCGTGCGCATTCTCCGGTTGGTGGAGTTCGCCGCAGCCCATCCATTCCAGGTTGAGAGCCACGATGCCGCGCTTGGCGAAATTGATGGCGCGCTTCTGCTTGTGCTCGGCGGCATTCCCCAGCGGGTCGTGCCCGTTGACGTTAATGATCGCCGGCGCTCGTCCCGCCAGGCGTTCGGGCTCGTAGAGGATCGCGGTCGAATTGAACCCCGGTAGGATTTCAAACCGCAGCTTGTGCCAACGATAACCATGCCCGGTTTCGAACACCCCCAGGTCCTCAAACTTCGGCGCCGCATCCACCCATGCGCGCGGCCAACCGTGAAAGGCGATGTCCTTGAGGATATGCTCACGCCAGCGTTTTTGCTCTGAGGTCCACTGCTCAGCCGACGAAGGAGACGGCAGCTTGGGAATCCGCGCCGTAAGGTATTGACTCAACTGGTAAGCCACGACCGAGACAGGCTGGATCTCCTGCTCCAGCATCGGTTTAAGATCGTTGGGCCTGGTTTGAGCCTTCAGGACCAACGAGCCCGCCAATACGGCGGCCACCACCAAGGGTTTCGAGCGCATGTTTCCTCCCACTCCGCGGAATGTGGTTGGGGCAAGCGGGCAAGCATCACGGACGCGTCCGCCGTTGTCAAGTGCATTTTTCGTGGGAGTGACAGTTCAGGGGCTTACGATGAGGTGGCAGGAGGAGACGGAAATGCGGGAAGGGCCGTCAAACGGTGTGAATGCGGCGTGGGACCTCGAACGGCGGGCGCCAGGGTGCGACTTGCGGGATGCGTTTGGATTGGCGCTTTCTGGAGTTTTGAAAGACGCGCAATTGGACGTGGGCGATGAGCGGCGCCATAGCCATCCAGCCCACCGAGTAAAAGCTGCAGGTTATTTCTGTGATGGAGTAGACGGTGAGGAATGTCATGACGGCAAGGAGTTCGCCCGGCAGAGAGCTGGCTTCTCCGGCCGGCTTGGTGGAGTAGAATCGCAGGATGCCGACCCATACCCAGACGAGGGCAATTACGAACGGAACGATCCCCAGGAAACCCGCCTGGACCAAGGCGTCGAAGATGGTGCTCTGCATGTTGGAGCCGTGAACAAACAGGCGGTCTCCCCAAAATCCAAGTCCGGCCCAAGGGGATTGTTGTAATGCCTGCCAGCCCTCCAACCAAGTCACTGTACGGCCTGTGAGCGTCGGATCAAATCCCCGCGCACGGGTCAGGTAAAGCGCAAAGGAGTTACCCACGCCGGTCAGGAACACCAGCGGGAGAGCCAGCAACCCGATCATGATCATCGGGACTCTCCAGCGCGTGGGCGCTCGGGCCACCAGCACTGCGGCAGCGATGACGACCGACACCCACGACGTCCGGGCCTGGGACAACAGCAAAGCCAGTCCCGCGGCCACCGTCAGCGGCATCCAAAGGAACAGCGTTTTCTTATCCGTGCGGTCGTGCAGGAGTTTCGCCAGCCCCACCAGAATGACGATTCCGGCAAACCTCCCGAATCCCGTGTTCCTCGTTCCTGCCATGCCCATCACTTCCCCTGGGAGCCTGCCATAAGCCACCACGCCCAACGGGCTGCCGGGAGTCTGGCGGACCGCCCCGCCGCCCAGGACCGGGATCCCGACAAGCAAGCCCAGGCAGATGACGGCGCAGCAGCCCCAGTTAACGGAAACATAACGCCCCAGATGCGCCTCCGGCTCAGGAGCCGAGGCGACCGCCATTACGACGATCAGCACGGACACGTACTGGAGCCCCCAATAAGCGGCACCGATAGGCTCCGGCGAAACAAAGATGGAGGAAACCAACCCGATTCCTCCGTAGAATAGCAGCAGAGCAAGCGGGCCGAAGGCCAGCCACTTGGGGAGGGATCGGCGCTGGGCGAGTTGGATCCCGGCGATCACGCCAGCCAGTATGGGAAAGAAAGCCCGCACGCCGTGGACGAGGTTAATAAAGCTCCTCGGAAAGAGCGGGTCCCAGGAGCAGTAGATTGTGGTGTTGTAGCCGGACCACACCATGAGGCAAAGCACCGAGGTCAGCACCAGCCCTCGAGTTTCCCGCTGCCGTCGGGCAGGCACGACCTTGCGGAGGGGTACCGTCAGGAAGGAAGCGATGCGCTGCGGGAGGAAGTTTCGCCGCGTGGGGTTGAGATTATAGGGTGAATCGCTCATTGTGAAACAGAGACCCCTAAGGCCTGTTTATAGGCCTCGATGATGCGATCGGTGACGCGGTCCCAATCGTAAACCTGTTCGGCGCGCTGGCGAGCGGCTTGACCCATCTGCCGGCGCAGGGCCGAATCAACATAGAGCCGCTCGAGTGCGCCGGCGAGGTCCCGGACTGCCTGCTCGGGCGAACCCGCCGGCACTTTCATGCCACAGGCTTCTGTTACGTGAAGTCCCGGCCCTGCCAGATCCAGGCAAACCACCGGCTTGCCCGCCGCCATGGCCTCGACTACGACAAGCCCTCCCCCGTCGCGCAGGCTAGGAAATAGAAAGACGTCGCATTCAGCCATCTCTCTGAACAGATCTTCCCGCGCCATCCAATTGACTAGGTGCACCTCATCCTCAAGCCCAAGTTCCTTGATTACCTCCTGAAGGCGCGAGCGCTCTGGGCCGTCACCCACGATTTTGAGCTGAGCGTGATTTCCGTGCCCTTCGCACTTCAAGCGATCCGCGAACACGCCGAACGCTCGAACGGCGAGATCAAACCCCTTGAGCGGCACGAGCCTTCCCGCCGTGAGCAATCGGAATTGACCGTTGCCCGGCGCCGAAGCAGGGTTGTAAGGGGTGCTGCGGAGTGAGACGCCGTTGACGGAGAGCAGTCGCGCTTTCTTTCGCCAGCGCGCGGGCAAGGCCTCAAGAGCTTCGCGGTTGGCCATTAGCAGAACCTTCGCTCGCTCGTGGCCGATGGCGAAGAATGGATCGTGGCGAAAGACCCACTGTAATCCCATGCGAACGTATTCCCACAAATACGACGTTGCCGGAAATTGCCTTCGGAACTTCTTCGGCACACGGTGGGCGCCGCCCGCGGGGCCTCGCAGGTAAGGGACCGGCAACAGCGCGCCGACAATGCTCGCCATCCAATCGTTCTCGTAGGTGAGGTGATGAAAGGCGTCAAATCCGATCTGGCTGTGTAGCTTCCTGCCAACAAAATAGGCCCGCCACTGCCACAAGTAGGCATAAATCTGGATTCCCCCTTGATGCCGCAGTAGGGGCTGGAGCCAGCCTGGCAGGTCGGTGTAAACGAAATGAACGTCCGGCAAGGGGTCCTGCTTGAGTGAAGCCTTGATCGCTTCCCGATTCTGCGCGGCGGTGAGGACCCACAGGCGGTATGCTTGGCCCAAGCGCTTGATGAGGTTCCATGCCAGGAGGTCTCCTCCCCCGAAGAATTTCGTGCTGGGGTCAGCCGCGCAGGCGAAGGCTCCTATCAGCAATTGCAGTTTAGGTCTGGACGAATCGGAGAGAGCCATCGAGTTATCGAAGCGGTGTCCGTGGATTTGGCCCGGTGTGAAAGTTATCTGCTTGACGAAGGGGAGCAAGAAAACCATCTCTCGCGCCGCGGAGTTCCGCCCAGATACACTCCCATTGCCTCCTGGTAATCATGGCGAAGATACGCAGCGTAGCACGAAAGGGATAGAGCAACGCGATGGTACACATCTGACAAGAGCTTGCGAGCCTTCTGCAACTCCAGAGCTGATTTCGCGTCGCGAGGAAGCGGGTCAAGGCCCTCGGCATCTTGTCCGCGCTCCCACTGACCCGGTGCCACACCTTTGCCTTGGGCGAATACACAATTCTAAAAGGGACCCGCCGACATCGCAGGCACCAGTCAACATCCTCGGTTGCCCATCGCCCGTATGTCTCGTCGAAGCTTCCTACCGCGCGGAACACCTCTTTGGGGATCAGCATGCAGCACCCGGAACCGACATCCATTTCGACAGCACGATCGAACTGGCCGTGATCCACGTGATTGTAAGCCGCATTCGAGTAAATACCTGTCCACAGGCTCAAGCGGCCATACGCGAACCAGAGACGATCCGGGTAGTCGAGCCAGTAGATTTTCGGGCCGACCACAACAGGCTCGCCAATCGCGGCGGCCGCCTTGAGCAAATTGGCTATCAGGTCGGGATCGACGCGTGTGTCATTGTCCAAGATCAGTACATAATCGCTCCCAAGTTCCAAGGCCCGTTCGATACCTCGATTGCGAGCCTTCGATAAACCAAGGTTTGCAGGTTGGCGAAGCAGCTCCAGATCGGGGAAACGCTGCGAGATACGGTCTGCCGAACCATCTGTCGAACCATCGTCGACAACTATGATATGGAAGTTCGAGTAAGACGACGCGAGAAGGCTTTCAATGCACGGGATCGTCAACTCGGCACCATTCCAATTAACGAGAATGACCCCGACTCTTCCAGTGCAGGTACTCTGGGGAAGCGCGTTAATCTCTTCGTGGCTGGTCACAGTCCCAGTTTAGATCTCAGGGTCGCTCTGGCGACACGCGACAGTAATCGCAGCGGAAACGTGACTCCGATCCCGCTGTGAAGCATAATTTTCCGCACATACAAATCGGGGTGGATCAAACGAAGTACATCGGGAGAATCACTGGCCGTCGGTCGGAGGCGATCGTTGGAATCAATTGCAGCGCGCGCTGCGTACAAGATGAGGTTTTGCCGATACCACCACTCTATTTCTTCGTCATTCCAAATCCGAGACCTTAGACAGTCGACGGCGAAGTACGCAAATTTCGCAAATATGCGGGCCCAGTAATCCGGCCATTGTTCGTTTACGTGACCCTCCCCCCCTTGGAAAGGGACTGCCGCCGAAAAGAGGACGACGGGTGCCAAGCCGACCAGTTCACCAACGAGTTGCTCTGCGCGGCTGTCGGGCAGGTGCTCGGCGACCTCCAAGCACATGGCGAGGTCGAACGTTCGGTGTATGGCCAGAGGTTCTAGGAGGTCGCGGACGACAAATTGCTTGGGGTCGATCTGCAATACCTGCCTGTCGAGCCAGTTCCCATCTACTCCGAGCAAGTCCGAAATTCCGTGTCTCTGGAACTCCGCCAGCCATGCGCCCACTCCGCAACCGACGTCTGCCACGCTCCGCGGAGAGAGCAACCTCAACAGCTCAGGGACTACTCTCGAGGCGGATCGCGCGGAGCCTTGCTGCCTGATCTCGAAGAATTGGCGGTTATAAGTCATGTTGGCCACCTGCGAAGTATTTGCCAAGCCAATTCTGCTCTTCATTGTCTGGTGGCTTCCCATCTTCCCTTCAGAACCGCGAGGGTTCCTGCAAGATTTCCTGCCACGCGCTTGAAGCAATCAGCCTCGAAATGGGTGACGCCAAAAAGCACACTCATCAAACTTCGGATACAGAGCGCCAGGCAGCAGAGAGGCCGGGAAAGTTCCGGGTGCTTGGAGACAAAGTAAAGACGGTTGAGCACTTCCTTCTTTCCAAACAGATAGGCACTCGGCCGGCCCACCTCGGAAGGGTAATGGTAGAAGCGGGCATCGGCAACGACGGCGAGCTTGTACCTCTTTCCGATCCGATAGCTAAAATCAAGGTCCTCCAGGTAGCTGTAACTCCCAAACCACTCGTCGAAGCGAAACTCATCCAGGACTTCCCTTCCGTAGAACGTCGCGCCGGAGGGAAGCCACTGCGCGAAGGTCGTCTCTTGGAGCGCCGTGACGCGCGTGTGGAAGCCGGATCGCGCGACGTTTCCGGGCCGGCCTTCATAGAGGCCAAGTCTGGACCACGCTGCCAGCCCTTTCAGCCCTTGTGCGATTCCCCTGGGGGGATTTGCATAGTTACAGCTTGTCCCTCCAAGACCGGCAGCCGCGCTTTCCCAAAGGGCTACGGTCGCCTCGATGGCCGTGCTTTCCAGCACGATATCGTCATCCATAAAGCCTACGAGGGTGATATCAGGGCGGGCGGCTTCGAATCCCGCATTTCTCTTCGCCGACGCCGAGCCCGGCAGAACAATCGTCCGTAACCTCAATCCGGGGAACTCTTGAACGAATGTGTGGCTCGATTCGTCCTCGTCGACGACGATGACTTCGTCCGGCGGCCGCGACTGCTGGGCGAGGCTTGAGAGCATGCGTCTAAGCTCGGCATACCGGCCGATGGTCGGAATAACGATAGCAACCTTGTGGGATGTGTGAATCACGGAACCAGAGAGGGAATCTGACGACCTGTGGATCGCGAACTCACCCGGCCGGTTGCCGATACGACGGGGGCGACTTCATGCAGTCGATTCCTTCAGAGGCGGCAGCAAATCCCTTCCTCTCACCCGCTCGGCGATACCCCTCGATCGTGCCGCGTATGATTGCCCGAGCCACATCTGGGCGTCTCCGCACGAGGCACTTTGCTATGCGTAAGGCGCAGAGCGGGATGTTCACTGCGTAAAATACAAGCCGCCATCCAGTCGGCAAATAGGAGTGTGCCAGCAAAATGCGATTACGAGCTGAGTGGTGGAAGCGCCCAGAGTTCAAAGCGTTCCGGTATCCGAGATCCCCCGAGTGCCAGATAAACGCACGATCCGTTGCCACGGTTCTGTACCCAAGCTGCCGGCTGAAAGAACAAACCTCGAACTCCCACCCGTCTGAGAATAGCCCATCGTCCAGGAAATTTCCCCTGGCCGTCCGAACAGCACGGAGTACGTCGTTCCGCAGGAGCATCGCTCCCCCGTTTGCGTTGCAGGTTGTCCACGAACTCACGCCTGCGGGTGGGTGCCAGAGCCAGTCGCGAACCCAGGGCACGAAAAAAAATCCCATGGTAGTGGTCCGTTCAGCGTGTTGGACGCGCCCCGTGCGTGAGTCCAGGATTCGTGCTCCCACGATGGGGGCATCCTCCGCCTGGCTTACCTGCACGAGTTCTCTCAGGGTATCGGGACTGACGCGGCCGTCGTTATCCAGCAAGAAAACATAGTCCGCTGGGGGTTTCCTTCGCAAGGCGTATTCGATACCAAGATTGCCGCCGCCGGTCGGCCCGGAATTGACAGTGTTCCTGACCAGCACCGCCCGGTTAGGGGACGACGCCATTTCAAGAGTCCGTTCTTTGGCAGGTTCGCCTCCAGCCCTGGCAGCCGGTTCCCCGTACTGTACCAGCCGATAGCCCTGTTCTCGCCTCTCCCGTGCCCATGCCTCGATCCGCGCGACGGAGTCGTCTTCCGAGTTGTTATCTACCACGATCATCACATAGTTGGGAAAGTCGAGCTGGCGCACAGATTCCAGGCACTCCAGCGCGTCATGCCAGCCGTTCCAATTCACCGACACAATAGCAACGCAGGGCTTCTGACCCGATGGCGTTGCGCTTTCTCGAAGCATTACCGTCTGCCCCCGATCGAGCTAATCTGAGGATGTCGTCCAACGAAGGCCGTGTAGCGGCGGGAGGTTGGGATTGTGGTCTCACCGCCTCGGCATTTGTGAAGGCCCTGTCAAGGCTGCCCAGATGACTTCCGGGCTGTGATATGGATTTCACTTCCGCGGGGCCGAGTTTCGATGCGATTGAACCCAAGGGACCGCACCAGTGAAAAAACCATTTCAGTTGAGACCTCGGCAGGGAGAAAGAGAGGGTGGACTTCACAGCAGAGCAGTTCGCACGATGAACTGGATATCGTTTCTCTAAGACCACCGAGGACCGCGAACTCGGCGCCCTCGACATCCACCTTCAAGGCCCTGGGAATTGGCAGGCCTGCTCCCCCGCGGAGGTCGTCGCCACGCATCGTTTGAATGCTGGCCACGGGCAAGCTCCCATGCCAAGCTGCCGCATGAGGCACGACGGTCGCGGTTCCCCTTGCCCCGTAAATGCGAATTTCGCCGTTGCAATCGCCAAGAGCCACCTGGAATACCTTTACGTTCATCAATCGGTTGAGCGCGACGTTCCTCATCAGGCGTTGATGATTCACTGGGTGAGGCTCGAATCCGATCACTTGCCCGCGCTCACCAACGATCTTGGCCATGGGTATTAAGAACTGTCCGACGTTGCTTCCCACGTCGTAATAAACGCCGCCGAACCGGAGCTTCTTTTCGAGCGCGTCCACAAAATCCAGCTCCTCCCCGTAGCAACACTCCAGGGTGCGAAACTCGGTTGCATCCGGTGCGGCAAACTCAACTTCTACCCCCGCGATGGCATGACGCACGACCCCGTCGGACGGTCCTCGGATTCGGTACTCGCACCGCTTGAGCACCCCGGCGATGCGAAATGCTCGCGCCATCTTCACCAGTGCCTGGTTGTTGGTCAGACTGCGGATGGCGTTATGAGCGCGCTCGAGCATTCAATCCACCTCTGTGCCGAAGGCTCTGTGAACCCCCCCTCCAGCCACAGTCTCGCTTTTCGATCACAGACACCGCTACACCCGCGCAATCTTCCAACTCGCATCGACCCTGCTCAGCGCGGACATCCCGGGCAAGCGCCGCAGGGATTCCCGCAATTCCTCCGTCATGATCAAGTTTGCCGCCAACAGAAAAGCCAGCGTCGCAAGCAGGTAGGCGGAGAAAAGCCCTACCGGGGTCAGTGCGCCTCGGCAGTAAACTATGAACCACGCAAGCCCGTAGGTCGCTCCGCCCAGTCCGAAGATTTTTACCATACGGGCAAACCACGCGCCGACAGAGACGCCGAGACACTCCCGACAGGTGCGGGGAACTGAATAGGCGAAGGCGAGCAATGGATAAAGCACCCAACCCAAACTTGCCCCAGCCAGACCAAAGAATCGAATGAACACAATGTAGCCCAACACCACAATAAATACGGCGAAATAATTGAGCTTTGCCATAATATCAGGCTTGCCGGCGGCAAGAGCGGCGACATTCAGGATGGTGACGGTTCCATACAAGTAACTGCCCAAAGCCAGAATCGTGACCGGAAGCAACAGCATCCGCCCCACTTGAGGAGTGAACATGAAGGAAAAGATGGGAGGCGCCACAAAAGGCATGGCAGCGTAAATGGGGAGGATTGCCAGGCACACCAAGTCCTGGAGCTTCTGATATTGGGCCCGAAAGCGATCCAGGTCATTGGCCTTAAAGAGCGCCGATAAATGGGGGTAGGTGGCCTCATTGATGGCGACCGTGAGCATCGAGCAGCGCGAGACCGCCCCCTTGGCAACCGTATAGGTGCCCATGACGCCGAGGGGCAGCAGCCGGGCGATGACAAACTTGTCAGTTTCGCCCAGGAACCATCCGGAGACGCTAATCGTGAAAGCGTGAGCCGAGAAGGCCCAGTTCGACTTCACGACGCTGGTGCTGAAACAGGGCAACAAGGAACGCCAGGAGAACAATCGGGCACAGGCCACGAAGTAGGTCACAAGGCCGAGAAGCCAGCTGGCGACGATCCAATACGCTACGTCAAACAGGCTTCCATGAAGTAACAGGACGAGAAAGATACCGAACTGCTGAACAGCCACGGTGCCCAAGCGCAGAATATTGGTGTAACTCATCCGCTCCAACCCGAGCAGCAGGCTGTCGTAGAGACCCCGCGGCAGGTTCAATAAGGTCCCGAGAATCAGGATTCGCATCACCCGCGTGGCTGTGATTTGGTCGAGAGCCTCAAGATGGACCCAGTGGTGTATGAGGGCGGGAACGGCAAAGTAGGAGACAGTCGCCAGCACCACATAAGCCAACCAGTAAAAGCTCGTCGCGGTGCCTATGAGCTGCCGGATATAGAGGGGATTGGCCGAATAGTGGGAAGCGACCTCGCGAACTGTGGTCTTGTAAATACCCAGTTCGAGAGCCAGCATAAGAGCAACGCTGACCGACTGGTTAAAATAGATAAGCCCCAGAGCGTCGCCGCCCAGTCCGCGGAATATGAACCGCACAGCCACGAAACTGAGGATCAGGGACAGGCCCTGGCCGATCACGTTATAGACAATGTTCTTCGACAATCTTGACATCAGAAAGGCGCCCAAACCAATGTTGGGCGGCGGCGATGCAGGATCAGTGCTTTAAGCTGAAGGCGAGGACCTCGCAGCCTGGGGCTTCGACTTCCACCTCCCACTCGCCCACCCACTCGTGCCACTCGGCGGTCACGGGGAGGACCCCAACCGCTTCACCCCGCTTGGGGATGAGCGGAACCACACCTTCAGCAAAGACGTCGCCGCCCTTGTCGGGCGGATTGCGCAAGCGGACCTTGACGTTCTGCGCGTCTTTGTCGCCAAGGTTCATAAGGTAGGCCCGCATCGTCTTGGGCACCACCAGTCGCCCCGTGCCATTCTCATCGTAGTCGGGCTGCACCAGGTCGGGGGAGACGGCCAATGTCGGCTTCTCATGCGGGCTGGAGAAAGTCTTGGCCACCGCCAGGACGTCTGAGGGCAACCCCGCGCCGTCAGTCGGAAGGTCGGCGAACCGGGCGCACAAGGCGTCCGCGCGGGCCAGCAGTTCGGCAGCGCCGCCGTAGAATCCCACGCCGGGCGATTCCGGGGCGATCAGACGCACAAAGCGGATTTGCTGTTCGAGCTCCTCTTTGGTTTGCGCCCAGTTCTCGCCAGGATTGCCGCCTTCCCCGACGCCGAGAACCACGATAGTCTTCGACAGGATGCCGTACCGGCGCGCTGACCAGACCTGGCTGGCAATAAACCAGTACTGCCTCTTGTTGCCGACGTAGCTCTCCATCATGACCAGATCAGCCACGTCGCGGTAGGCCTCCGCTAGAACCTGGGGAATGGGCCCGCGCATATCCCAGACAGCGAGGGCGAGTTCCGGCCTCCGGCGTTTTGTCTGGCGGAGAACCTGGGCAGACTTCTCATCCATGCCTCCGCCGAAGTCGAAGCCGAACTCGTCGATCATGACCACGGGCCGGGGATTTCCGCCGTAGTTCTGACCTGCCAGATTGTCCACCGCCTTGTCGAGTGGCGAGCGCAACAGATCGAACCAGGTGTGGCCGACACCCGTCACCACACCTCGCGCCTGCCAATACTGCCAGTCCTGCGGCTTGCTTGGCCCGAAGAACGTCACCGAGCGCAGTTGCTTGGGATCAAAGTCTTTCGCAGGGCCGTAAGTGAAGGCGATTACTTTGTCCAGCCCCAGGACCCTTTTCTCGGGGCCTTTTCCTGCAAGAAGGCAGGCAGCTACGACGCCACCCAGCAAAATGGTCAGCCTACCCCCCATACTTACTCGGTCCATCCTCGAGTCCCTCATCTCACTTGTACCTGCGAACTCCGCTGAATTCGAGGATCGTAAAGAGGGCAAATTGGGGCCCGTAAAGCATGGAGCGCCGCCAGCAGCGCCGGGGTTCACGGATCAGTCGCCAGAGCCATTCAAAGCCATTCTCCCTAATCCAGGCAGGCGCCGGGGCGACGCTCCCGCTCAGGAATTTGGCCGCCGCACCCACGGCGACCACGATGGGCACGCGAAGCTTCTGCCGGTTGGCGAAGATCCAGCACTCCTGTTTCGGAAGCCCCAGGCACACCCAAAGCACGTGGGGCTTGGCGTCGTTGATCCGCTGGATTATTTCGTCGTTCTCTGCTTCGCTCAGCGGCCGGAAAGGGGGTGAATACGCCCCCGCAATGGGCAGGTTGGGAAATTGCCCGCGGAGTCTGGCAGTAAGCCGGTTCAGCACCTCAGGCGTATCACCAAAGAAGTAGCTGCTATAGCCGCGTTGGTTGGCCAGCTCACAGAACTCCCACATCAAGTCGGCTCCGCGCACCTGCTGCGGCTCGAGCGAGAGCCGGGCCGCAGCGGCGCGCGCCGTCCACTTGCCGTCCGGAACCGAAAGAGCCGCCGACTCGAGGATCTGTCTGAACTCTTGATGCTTGAATCCCTCCATGATGCCGTGCGAGCTGGTCACAGCAATCCATCGCTGGCCTGCCCCATTTTGAAGCCAGCCCTGCATCACCCGGACTACATCGTGCAAGCCAAGCACGTGCACGGGGACTCCCAGCACGCGCGCGCAGGGAATGTCAGGTAGAGACATGATGTTTTGCGGCGCTAACCTTCAGGTCAGCACAGGAAAGACACCGACCTGAAGGCCGGCGCTACGATTCGCTTACAGGGAGGGGCGGGACTGCGTAAAACCTTTCGACAACAATCCTTCAGCGGGCCAGGCGGATCTCGCCGGCGCCGCCTTAGCGTATCGCCGTTGGCGGGGACGCAAGACCTTGGACTCCCGGAGCTCCCACCGCCCCGTGAACGTCACGGCGAACGATAACAGCACCAGCCGCACGTCGAGCCAGAAGGTCTGACGCCGCGCGTAGAGCAAGTCGTAGCGGAGCTTATTGCGGCGCGACATCTCGCTATGCCCGTAGACTTGGGCCAGTCCGGTGAGTCCGGGCCGGACCCGATGACGCAGATCGAAGCGAGGAATTTCGGCGCGGAACTTCTTCACCAGTTCCACCCATTCCGGCCGCGGGCCGACGAAGCTCATATCGCCCCGCAAGATATTCCAAAGTTGCGGAAGTTCATCCATCGCCGTCGCTCGTAATACTTTTCCAACCTTTGTAATTCTGGGATCGTTGGCCACCGCGGGCGCCGCTCCCCACTTCCGGTCCGAGTCAGGCACCATCGAGCGGAACTTCAGGCCCATGAACACTCGCCCGTCTTTCCCTACCCGCGGCTGCCGATAAAACACCGGCCCTCCGTCGTGAAGCTTTACGGCCAGCGCGATAATTCCCCACAACGGCAACGATACGACGAGCCCAAAAGCTGAAAGCAGTACGTCAAAACCCCGTTTGATCATGATGTTCTCAAGAGCCTGCAGCGGGACCGAACAGACCAAGTAGGGAGGCCAGTATGGCTCTGCGATGCCAATCAAAGCTCAATTCGTCTTTCAGCCGGCCCAGGAGTGCGATCCCCTTTGCCCTTTCGAAGGCCTTTTCGATAAGGCTGTCGGAGAGTCGCCCGGCGAGTTTCCGGGCGAGATACCCCGTCCACAACTCAGTGCCGAAAGCCGTCTTCCAGTAGCGTTCGAACCGGCCCAAGGTCTGGACACTGAAGTCGCCCTTCTGAAAAGCGCGCAGGATGACCTCGGCAGCCATTTCGGCCGAGAGCAGGCCAAAGTAGATTCCCCCTCCGGTCGAGGTCTTCACGTGCACGGCGGCTTCTCCGATGGCTACGATGCGTTCCGCAACGCAGTTTCCCATCGGCATCTGCCCGATGGCCTTCTGCTGGAATCTGGCTTCGCCCCTCTTCAATCCGGGCGCCACCCTTTGCAAAAGCGCGCTGAAATACGGGCGGGGCTCCTCCCAGCTCATTAATCCCACGCGCACACGGCCGTGCCCTAAAGGGATCTTCCAGCCGAAAGCTCCCGGTGCCACGGACCTCCCCACATATATTTCTGTGGGGTTCATAGCGCCGTCCTTACCCAGTGGGATGTCAGCTTGCACGGCCCGTAAAAACTCGCGAGGCTTCACAAGTCCCAGTGCTCCGTTCAGCTTCCCGCCCACCCCGGAAGCAATCACCGCGACTCGCGCTCCGATTTTTTCCCTCGCGCCCAGCCGGGAACGGAACCGTACGATCGCCCCATGATCTTCGCGCGCCACCGCTTCGACCAAACGGCCGGAATGCAATTCCGCGCCGGCGGCACGTGCCAGACTCGCCAAGTCGCGGTTGAATTCTGCTTTATCGACCACACGGGCCAGCGGAGTCGGCGAGCGATACTCCAGGCTTCTGCCCGCCGGCGAGACCGCCCGCAGACAGTAAATGCTGTTCAGCACCGGCCGGGACGGCAATCCAAAACGCCCAAAGGCCTCTTCCCCGATCACGCCCGAACAGACCGCGTTATCCCCTACCGACTCCTGGGCATCGAGAACCGCGACACCCAAACCGGCCGAAGCCAGTCGATAAGCCGCATACAACCCCGCCGGCCCCGCTCCGATCACTGCCACATCGCGCATTAGCATCGGGTTACCTCGCGCCCAGCCCGCTTTCTCAGCTCTTTCTCAAGCTACGATCTAATCGCTGGACGGACCCACCGGTAGCGCGCCCAAAGCAGCATAAGTCGGGCTGGAGCAGCAATGAGAGAACTCCCCCATAGCGTTCTGTTTCGCCCTTGTCCCGCCTGTCTGGATGAGCTGTTCTGAACTGTTTGTCCTTCACCGCTAGCTGGCCGAATTCAAGTCAGAATTTTTTGACGCGGAGGCCTCTCGGGAATAGTAATAGCCGTAATACCGATAGCGAGAAGTATAGTAGCCGTCAACCCGGTCATCCAGCTTATTGAGTACCGCACCCAGGGTCTTGGCACCGGCCCGATCCAGGATTTGACGAACTCGATGCAATGCACCTCGCGACGTCGAGCCGCTTTCCACAACCAGCACCACTCCATCCGCCAGAGTGGAAAGAAGGATTCCGTCCGTCACCAGCAACAACG
>Ga0326727_10003805_pt1 | contig 47218 bp, 50 predicted proteins | sample MB2enrmetagenome_FD_207643 | JGI IMG/M metagenome (GOLD analysis project Ga0326727, IMG submission 207643) | Lab enriched peat soil microbial communities from McLean, Ithaca, NY, United States - MB29MY | ecosystem: Environmental > Terrestrial > Soil > Wetlands > Peat | place: USA: New York... | reverse complement strand
AAAGCTCTCGCTTTAGGTAAGTTAGGATTGATAGAATAAGCCATGGTAGGCTCTCCTTTCTGATTAGGTTGACACTAACAGTTTAGGACGCCTACCTTTTATGTTGCAAAGGTAGTGAGTTAATACGAGGTTCTTTCACAAGTCGCGGTTTATGTTAAATTGATCTCACTACTATTTCCTTAGGTTACACCTGGGAACAGAGTCCCCACACGGAGGATCATGTCACTCGCAACGATTAATGACAGTGGCTCCTCCGCCGGTGCTGGAACCCAACCTCATCACTATAAAGTGGTGGCGCTGGTTCCAGCTGGTAACGAGGAAGCCTCAATCGAAAGAACTCTGCGGTCCCTACTGGCCCAGACCTATCCCCTCGCCTACGCTTTGGTAATCGTCAACAATTGCACGGATAACACCGTGGCGATTGTGAAAAGGCTGCAAGCTGAGTACGGCGAAAGACAGCTTCGGCTAGAAGTAATGCTCGATAACAAACACAAGAAATCAGGCGCCCTGAATTACGGCTACAATCTACTCGAGCCCGACGTCGATTTTATCTACAGCATGGACGCTGACACGATTGTCGACAAATACCTAATTGAAAATGGCGTCAGACAGTTCCGGCACGAACGTTTTACGGGCGGAATATGTTCGGCCTACCGGACATTGCCGCTCGGCCCCGATGCCACCCACTGGCAGCGGTTCTTGTGGCGGCTGCAGAATATCGAGTTCGGCTTGGCTAACGCCTGGCGAGTTGAAAACTACAAAAATGCTCGGGTCATGCCTGGCGTATCGGTCATCTTTCGAAATGTGGTGCTCAAGCAGATCGCTCAACTACACAATGGTATCGTCTGGGCCATCGACAGTCTGGTCGAGGACTACCGCCTAACCCTAGATATTAAAGATCTCGGGTGGAAAGCGAAGTCTTCTTTTGACATGATTTCCTGGTCTGACGTGCCGCTGAAAATCCGGGGGAAGAACGGACTCTTCGATCAAAGACAACGCTGGTACAGCGGAACGGTTGATGAACTCCGATTGCGTGGCCTTAAAAAGCACTCGCGCTACGAGTTATTCACGATCGCCCTGCTGGTGTTCAACCTGCTGATGCGGTTCGCGCTCATCGGCGGCTATATCACGCTGGCCGTGGAAGGCATACCGATAAGGTGGGTGTCCGTGTTTCTGATTTTGCCGGTGATTTGCATCGTGTCGCAGTTATATCGACTTAAATATGCCGATCAACTCGACAAATGGCAGATCCTCATCACCGCCACACTCTTAATTAACGAGGCCTATGCCTGCTGGCGCGAATGCGTTTACGCCTATGGCATTTACATAAGTTTCCGGCATCCCGACCGGGGATGGTAATTGAACCTTTTAAAGCGAGGTGAAATAAATGGCTCAACCAGTCCAAACAATTGCGGGCGGCGGACTCGTTGCAGCCGGTAGTGGTGTGCTGGGACTTGTATTGCACATCGATTGGTCAGTGCTGAGGGTGGTGGTCTGCCTCAGTCTGCTCATGGTAGCGATTGGAACCTACCGGCTCATCAAAGGCGAGATCGTTCTCAAACTTGCCAAAAAACGGCTACGGGATCGCCCCGATTAGCTAACAAACAGAACGCGTCAGCAACAGCGCCAAAGATCCCCGGCTCTAGTTGAGCAACGAGCTATACCCTAATCATGGGGTGTCCTCGCTGCTCACTAGGGCTGTGGGATCAATCGATCAATCATTCATACTCCGCTTTTTGGTGAAGTGGGCAGATTACACGTAAGTGTCGTAGTCAGAAATGACTCCACCCGTTTGTAATCCGCCCTTGGCTTTCATGAATGTGTCTTCATGCTGATGAGTCCGAAAGGACGAAAAGCCGGCTATCACTTATTATTAATTACTGTGCTTAGCCTTCAGGCGGCTGGGACAGAATATCAAAAACCCGCTGGGCCTCGTTGCCGAAAGATAATGAAAAGGCATACCAGGCCGCAATCGTTGTTTTTAAAGTTGGAACCCCCGTCGGATACCGATCAACCCCTTCGGTTTTGGCTAACGCTCTTTGCCTGGCTCTTTCGATAACTACCCCGAGGCTACCTTCTGAAGCTGCGCCGCAACCGGCCACAATATCCTTAAATTCATCTATCCACTGACTGGCAAACCGGGCACCCTTTAAAGCGGTGCCGTAATCAATTGGTCCGGTTCGGGTCTCGACTTTTTCGGCAATCAGGGCCGCTGTGCTTTTGGCCCACTCCTCTTTGCCGGTTAATTCCTGGAGGAATGAATCAGCGTTTTCGCTTGTCATGAAATTTATTATCTTAAGGCCGACCATGATTTGCAAGCAGTGGCGGCATAACTAGCCTTAAAAAATACCTAATAATTATCGATCAGTAATTTGAATCTGACTATTAGGTACATCCGTTAGAGTGTATTTATCGATATTAACAACCGGTTTCTTAAAGATATAAATCGTGTAGGAATACATCGGTGGATTTTCGTAGTCGCCGTTATTTTCGGTAATCACCCCGATCTGGGCATTACCAACTAACGTCACCTGGCCGGTGAAAGTTACCGTATTCAGGCCCTGGCCGGACAAATAACCGCTGCAGCCATCTTGGCCGGGAGCAATACAACTGGTAATAGCACCACTCAAACTACCGGTGTTATTGCCTTGAGCGCCAGGCGACATGACATCGCTCCTTAAGGTATAAGTAGTGCCACTGCCAGTCATGGTAATGTTGTTGGGCACTGTAAACTGAGTCGAACCAGCCCCACCATAATCACCTTCACCGGCCGCATCAAGTTCGAGATTACCACCATTTAGGATGTTAATGTCACTATTACCCAAGCCATCAACGTTTGTCGGCGAAACATAACCTTTGGTACTGGTAGTAGTTTCACCCAAGTGAACTACCGCACCATAGCTGATAGTCGTACTACCGCTTAATTGCGGACTGGTACCCGGGAAAATGATATCGCTATAGGGATCGACAATTATTGAACCGTTGCCAATTAACGGGCCATAAAAATCAATTGAACTGTTGGTATAAGCCTGATTAGTCTGTAAATGAACGGTTGTTCTGCCGATATTAACCGTCCCATAAAAAAAGATTCCGGAGCCGATTGGAATATTATTAATTAAGACGCCCTTGGTTAAATTCAGCTGATTATCAAAAGTCACAATATTATAGTGATTGGTGTAGTTAACTATTTGATTAGTCACGCCTAAAGCGTCACCGCCAATAGTGGCCGGAGCGACCATTGATTGATTGTTTAAACTTGGATTATTGCCAGTAAAGACCAACTTCTTAACGACTAAATTTTTAATATTGTCATATAACGCGACATTGCTGTTATTGCCCGGCTGCCCAGCGATATTAACTTTCGTGTAATGCTTGAAGTTGACTTTACTTAAATTAAAAACCAGCGTTTGCCCGTTAATTGGCATGCCGAGTGACCAGTTCCGCGAATTGCTCCACAGATCGTTATTACCCCCACCCGTCCAGGAATTAGTGGCATGACTTAAAACTAATGTCAGAATCGTACCGGTCAGATAAATAAATACCAGAAAACCCAAAATGACGTAAAGCAAAGCCCGGCTCCGGGGGCGTGGCGGCTTAATAAGGTTGGCATCGTTTAAAGGATTTGCTGGCTTATATTTGGCATAGCCGGAACTATTAACAACTTCACCTTCGATCGGTTCATCAGCCGACGAAGATGAGTCACTTGGTTTTAGGTCTCCCTTTTCAGCAGGCATTATTAATAATTACAATAGCACATAAATCTTGGCTCAATCAATTTATATCCGAGATAATTAAATATTATTCCCTAGAAGATAGACTCTGATTTAGTTTAAGCAGGCTACTAGACCTTGACTTAAGCGTTCCGGTCTAGAACTTTCCAAAGGGATGATCCGGTAAGTTACCTATGGTTTTTGGTTTTTGAATCGATTGATCGTTTGTTGCGCGCGTTTTTCTGTAATGTCTGATTCTTTGGCTTGTTGTTCAAGGTTCGTGGCCTCGGTTTCTAGTGTGCTTGCCATATGCTCAAGATCACCTACAGATTTTTGCATATGGGAGGCTTGCGCCCGATGCTGCTTGGCTTGTAAACGTGCCCTTTGGGCTGCGCTCCTGATTTGATCACCTGCCGCCATATCATTTCCTCCCTTTTATATTCAGTATATCACTTGGCTGGCCGTGTTGAACGAGGTTTGAAACCGAGTTAGCTATTCAAAATTACATTATCCAGAACTATTCTATGTTTGTCTGGTCTTCTTTTTTGGATAAGGCTGACACTATTAATTTCAAGTCTGTCGCCGGGAGATAATTTTTTATATAATTTATTTGTAACGTAAGGGTTCCAGTTACGCACCCCAACCCATCTCTGATCGAAAGTCGTGTTAGCGTCAATCATACTCTCTAACAGCAATAAGTGTAAATTTAAAAATTCAAAAGATCTTTTAAGCCTCATTACTGGTATATCTTTATCTGGACCAAACATGTCGTTATAGGTGACTATGGTTTCTACGGGAGCAATCCCCCTAAGAACTGTCCGAGCGATATTAAGTATTTCTTCAGGTGTTCGTTCAGTCTCAAACCAATGAAGTAAAGTTGTATGCATAGGTATTTCTAGCCCTAAATCACTCCCCACCGGTTGGTCGTCTAGCAAATGGACAAATATAAATTCATTCATACTAACAATTCTAATATTATTTTTTAGCAAGACGGAAATCAATTAATAATCATTACCTTTTGGCTGAGCAAGTTAGTTTAGGACCTTTTAGTTATTTGTCTACCATGTTGTCGGCAGGGTCTATAATATAAATCATGATTAAAAAATACCCGTATTGGCTTTATGTGGTTGGTGTTTTTGTCGCCTGGGCAATAGTGTTGTTGTTAACGCGGCATTTTATCAGTAGTAGCCGATTCCATAATGTACTTATTTTCTGTTGTGGTTTCTTGCTTGGTGTTCTGGCGGCGAGTCTGGCGCGTAAGGTTTATAAGTAGTCACCATTCTATAGTGACTAAAATCTATGCAAAATTGAAAGCTCCAAAAGCCTGAGTGTATACTGGATTTTACTTCAAATTTATGGCCTTGGCTGGCCGCGTTGAACGAGGTTATAACTAATTAGTTGATCTGCTCGGTTGAATAAACACGCTTTCTTCTCGTGGCGTATTTGGAAGCAAATGTCCATTTGGACCAATGTATACCAGTATATTCAAAGGATAGTTTGTGTTCATAGTTTGAAGCTGATAGAACAGACTCCTAGAAACAAGTGTCGGAAAATCAAAACAACCGGAATTAATCTGGTTTTGGTCCAGTTTTACGACTGTCCCAATAAATTTTTTACCATTGATAACCCTTGTGTCTTGGTAAGAATTACCGCTTGGAAGATTAGCGGTGTTCGCGAAATAATAATTACACTGATTATTATAGAGCACTGACATTTCTTTGGTTTGATAACTATTACCGGTTCTGTAGCCTATGGAAAAAACGATTATAAATAGCAGCACTGCTATATTCACAGCAATTGAGAGTCTAATTAAAATTGGCTTCCAAAAACTAAACTGGGCTAGTGATCTTTTACTAATTTTTTTATTTGGCATTTTTATGTTCGTTTAAGTTATGTCTTCTTAAAGCATAACAAAATAAATATTTTATAACAATAATGTCTAACTTTTGGCTGGGGCGGAAGGATTCGAACCCTGGGCTACAAATAGCAAGGACTTATATAATATCAGCATGAGCGATGATCAGTTTACTAAACTTGATACGCTAATGAATTAATATTTTAGGGGTTGGGGTTGAAAGTTACATCTAATGGAGCATTGCTCATTATTCGACTATATATAGCTGAAACTGTGTTAAAAGAAATAGTATCGTTAGGTTGCCAATATTTGTAGGCTTGACTAATTGCAGCTTTGGCATGATTGGGATCACTATCTCTGTATTCTTGGATGGCTAAATAAAACCAAATTTTCGAGTCTTGAGGGAACATCTTTACAGCTGTTAGGAGAAACTGTGTGTTTGTCGCAGGAGAACCATATCCGGCAGTAAGCGCTGCCCTGTTTTCGTAAAGGGCATTAAGATTTTGATATCTCATACCAGTAGTAAAGGCTTGGACTGCCCCAGGATAATTTCCTAGAACAGACAAGGCCTGACCAAGGGTATTGTAAGCGGCTCCATTAGGGAAAATATCAATTGATCGTAAAGAATATATTTTTGCTTCGTAATAATTACCTTGATTAAAATTGTCTAAAGCAATATTTTTGTAAGCAATAAAGTTGTCTGGAGAAGCGGCTATATCTTTGTAAGCAAGTGATATTGGGTTTCTCCAGTCGTTCCCTCTTATGGTTGAGCGGACACCAAGCATACCGATCAATAACACAGCGATAATTAAAAACCATTTCGGACTTATATGAGATTGGAAAGTTACTAATATGACACCAATCATCCCCAAAAAGCCAGCCATCGATAAATAAAACCAAGTCTCACAAGCTGTCATATCTATGGGAATAATTTGCAGGTATGGAATTAGCCCAATAAACGCCCAGACTGCAAAAAATAAGTAAGTATAATATAGTTCCTTGGAAACTTTCTTGCGGATTACCAAAGCCAAATATATGGCTAAGGCGATTACTGCTAAGTCAATCATTAGTGGTAGCAAAACGTGACGTAAACTAAATGTTTGGTTGGTCCAGAAGTAACTGGTTGCTAGTTTCCATGGGAAAATGAATTTAGTTAAATAAAATTGCATTATCGATGGCGCCGTGAGTAAACGTCCCCCCCAATCAAGTTTATCTATCGGCGCGTTTAACGATTTACTGACTAAACCGACAGCATTTATTCGTAACATAAGATAGGCCGTTACTGGCAATACCATGATGCCGATAAACTTATATAAACGATCCCGGTTAAACCAGAATAGATATAGTAGAGCTATAATTATAAAAATGACGGCGGTTTCCTTGGCTAGCAGGGATAGAAATAGGCATAAGGCTACCAACCAGAGACTTTTAGTTAACTTAAACCTTAGTAACAGCCAAATTGCCAAAATGCCGAAGAAGAAGAATAATACATCCGTCAGCTGTGGGATAGCAAAAACTACCTGTGAATTAATTGGCTGCACCAGAAATACTGCGGCCAAGAATAAGGCTAAAATTTTGTTAAACGAATATCTAAATACCAGATAAAGTATGTAGGCGCTGGATATGTAAAGTATTAGTTGTAATAAATGAAAAGTAAGTGAATACGCTCCGGCTATGGCATATATCAACGAATAAATTGTGGTTTGCAGCGGTCGATAGAAAACACCAGTCAGCGGGGCCATACCTTGGCCATTATAAAAAGTACCACCCTCAAAAAATAATTTAATACTAGATATGGAATGAACAGGTACAGCATTAACGATTTGAGATAAGTCATCATCCCGGAATGGACTATTCAGGCCAACCGAAAAAACCGCAAATCCCAGAATCACAATAAATAGAGCTACCTGCCAGTTTTTCAGTTTGTTTAGCTTAGCCAGCATAGCTGTTATTCCCCGAAAAACAGTCCCTCTTATGGTTATTCCGAATAACCTAATGATAACAGAGATTACAATATCTTTGTATTGAGTAAATATTTAATAAGTAAATAGCTAACGGGCGGCGATATAAGTTTCCGACGGTGTAACTTTACGCATAACTAATTGATATAACTGTAAATGCCGAGCCCTAAAGGCGCCGGCGCAAATTAGTAAGTAAAATTTCCACATCCGATAAAAACGTTCATCATAAACATCTTTGATCTCACTGTAGTGAGCATTAAAATTTTTATACCAAGCCATTAGAGTTTTGTCATAATCCGGTCCGAAATTTTGAGCGTCTTCTATTATCAGACGGTTTTGTACAGCGTCGCTGACTTGCGCTAAGGTCGGTAAAACTCCGCCTGGAAATATATATTTACTAATCCAGGGATTAATATACTTGCTTGGGTTATTAGCGGCGATAGTGTGATGAAGCATAATGCCATCATTGCTCAGCAGTTGATCACATATTTCAAAAAAGTGCTTATAATTTTTTGGACCAACATGCTCTAACATACCAATCGAAGTAATTCGATCATATTTGCCGCTTATTTCACGGTAATCTTTTTGAAGAATGTTGACTGATAAGCCTTTGGTATTGATTTTAGCTAGCTTAACTTGCTCACTCGCTGGCGTTATACCAGTAACCTTGACACCGTACTTGGTGGCGGCAAACTTGGCAAAACCGCCCCAGCCACAGCCAATATCGAGCAACTTCATGCCTCGCTTAAGCTCTAGTTTCCGGCAAATCAGATCTAGCTTATTATCTTGAGCTTGATCCAGGTTTTTAGCACCTTTCCAGTAGGCACAACTGTAAATCATTCGACTGCCAAGCATTCGCTGATACAAATCGTTGCCAATATTATAGTGGTGCTCCGCATTCTGGCGAGCACCCTTAATGCTCTGGGTCTTGAACAGAGATGGCAAAGCTGCCAGGATTAACATTGGACTGACTTTGACGCGCTTACGGATATTGATGCTTAGTAACCTTTCAATTAGTTGATCAATACGCTTACAATCCCACCAGCCGTCCATATACGACTCGCCCAAACCGAGCTCTCGGTAGCGTATCACTTGGCTATAAAAACGATTATCTAGCACATCAATATCTTGGGGTTTTGAACCGCCAATATTAACGCCCGCCATTTTCAACAGCTCCTTGACTTGTTTCTCTGCCGAACTCATTGTTTAAAGTATAGCAAAATAATTTAAGTAAATTTTAGTCTTGAATAATCTGAATCTGTAAACAACTCTAAACATTTTAGCTGGGGTTAAGGAACGATTTTCGAACTCTTAAGTAGTAATATATAACGTTTTGACGTCATGATGCTATAGCGCTAATATATTGGTATGAGTAAATTGTCTGAAAAAACTACAATATATCTTAACCCATACGTTAAGAAATTTATCCAACATAAAGCAATAGCTGAAGACCGTTCGGTTTCTGATGTTATAAACGAATACTTTGCTGAAATGTTAGAAGACTTTGATGATTTAAAAGAAATTGAAAACAGAAGAAGTGAGCCAACAGTACCATTTGAGAAAGTTTTGAAAGATTTGGGCATCACTTATGATCAACTGCGAAATTGAATTTTCTAAAAGTGCCCAAAAAGAACTCAAAAAATTGCTGCCTCAAACTAGGCTGAGTATTGTTGGAGCAATAGATAAACTCGTCATAAATCCAAGAAAAGGTAATGTAAGGCCAATGGTTGGTGTAAAAAGTTGGCGGTTAAGGGTGGGAGAATATAGAGTGGTTTATGATATTTATGATAAAAAATTAGTAATACTGATCATAAAAGTCAGACACCGAAAAGATGCTTACCGTCGCTGAATGAACCTGTTTATAGCTGGGGCGAAGGGATTCGAACCATCCATCTGATTGTCAATATTCAACCAACCTCCGACCAGTAAAAAAAGTTACTTTTTAAAGAACCGCTGGTTTTGCCCTACTTGGTTCCAGCTCTAATGGCCAAGCTACAGGCTATAATCCTCAAGCGAGTGGCTTTTGGTAAATAGATCGACTTAGCCAAGTAATATAATTACCGTTAACTTAAGCTGATCAACCAAAAATCGCTGCTGCCCGATCCTAGTCTGAAGTATTGTCTAATTCCAGCAAAGGAAAGTAGTAATTGGAAAGTCTTTTGCGGGACGGATCAGACCGTCGCTGCGCCAGACCAATTTCGCCGGCTCCGCACAGCCTACCCAAGTGATGCAACAGAGCGGTCTTGCTTAAGCTTCGACCGCTGATTTCGGCGTATTTGGCGTTAACCTGAGCGGCCGTAAGTGGCGCCTTAGTTTTACTGATAACTGATTTTAAAGTCGAGCTTACTTGTTCGAGATTGGCTTCAGCGTTAGGTGAGAAATCGTGCGCTTTAAGCATCAGTTGTGCCACAAGTTTAGGCGTGTTAATTATGGTCTGGGCTAAGTCCCGTCCCTGCGCCATTATTGGGGGGGTCTGGTCATTTATGGCTAGCAGTATGTTCATCAGTTCCCTGACCGCTTCAACCGAGTCCTCACTTAATGTCAATTTAGTAAAACCACCGTCATTATAAAGTTCTAAACGTTCCACTTCCGGAAACTTATTCTGGCCTTTCGCGCTTAGGTTATTACTCAGGTGTTGTCTTATTTCCGCGGCATCAAAATCAACCGACAGACTTGTTAAACCAGCGATAACATAATCGATAGCCTCTTGCTGAGTAAACACTTGGCCAACTTTTAGGGTTGCTAAAAATTGATAAAGAAGTTGGGTGTCAGCCCGAAAAGACTCGAGGTGATGATTCCCCTCATGCTGCGTCGACAAGGCTCGATACTGCCGGGTGTTATCTTCCAGAACACTTTCCTTTTTTAAAAGTCCAATCTTAACCAACTGGTCGACAGTACTAACCACCGTCGCAAAGTGGGTTTCACTAAGTCCGGCTAAAGCTGAAACGCTGACTCGTCCTGGCAGCGGGTGACTGAGCATATCTAGCAGCAGATTAGCCCGAGTTTCAACCGCTCTGGTACTACCTCGACTATTAGTCGGTCCCAGCAAGGTTTGGGTGGATAGATTAGGGTAGCGTAACCCCCAATCTAATAATAGACCGGCTGCCGGGACGCCTGCCGCGATGCCCGGCTGGCTAATTTTATAGGCATTTATAGGCGTAGCATGAAGCTGTGCCGTTCCACTTTCCACCAAGCCGCTAGGTTCCAGGCTATTCTGACAGTAAGCAAAAAATAAAGATCGGCTTTTTGGTAACCACCCTGGTTCTGCAGCTTGTCGTCGATTAATCGATTGAACCATTTGATTACCGGAGAGAAATATTCCCTGTTGCCAAAGATCCAACAGCAAGATGCCCTTAGCTTCATGATTACCCAGAGCCGCTACAAGTTCACAAGTTTCATGCCACCGCTCGGCGGTAACTGCCATGTGTTCTTGGGCTTGTCTTGTCTCAGTATATAAAGCTAAATCAGTCGCTAGATCTGAATACAACTCACCGCCGGCAGACATAATAAATATATAGTATAATAATAATTAATATATTACAATTTTGACACGCTGGATTCCACTCTTTAAATTATTAAAACGGTGGTAAAATATACAGCTTAAGCTGGGCTGGAGTAGAGAGATCTGAACTTAAAATAATTTAACAGATAAGTTAGTAAATTAGCTAAGCTTAGGTTCATTAAGTTCAAAATGTACCACATATTCGGCTAAGTCTAAATTACTGATCATAGACAATGTCTACTTAAAGACACTTTTAAAACAACTAAACCGTTTAATTTAAGAAGGTATTAATAACTATAGAGCCACAGCGACTAACGCAAAATCAATGGTTGGAGTAAGTTCGTAGACTGTAGCGCTGCTTGATCCTACCAAAGCTCCCTGACTAGCCGTTACTTGAACCGTAGCCGGACTGACACACTCACTTAAAGGAAACTGAACACTAAATAAGCCGAACATATCAGTGGTAGTATCTAGAACATATGAATTACAGGTTACGACTACTGTAGCGCCACTGACCAATCTAAAATGACTATAGACGATACCTGAGATATAAGTATTTACAGCCAGCTTTAAGGCCACATTGATCGGGTCTAAACTGCCAGAGTTAGTACCGATATATATACTGTTGCTCGAAATGGCCGTTACAGTATAGGTGTTGCTACAAACCATAGCCTGGCTGGCAGAAACAGTTGCCGAGTATAACCCGGTAGTGCCATTGGATGTAGTGGTGGCTATAACTGTCGGGGAACCCTGACAAGTTATGGATACGTTAGTCGCTTTTGGTGTGCCCTTGTAAGTGACCGTGCCTTGGACAATAACTAAATTTAAGGCCACATTGATCGGGTCCAGATTGCCAGAATTAGTGCCGGTAAAAATATTGTCGCTCGAAGTGGCCGTTACAGTATAGTTGTTGCCGCAAGCCGCAGCCTGGCTGGAAGAAATAATTGCCGAGTAAAACCCGGTAGTGTCGGATGTGGTGGTGGCTATAACTGTCGGAGAACCTGCACAAGTTATGGATACATTAGTCGCTTCTGGTGTGCCATTGTAAGTGACTGTACCTTGGATATTAGTTAAATTTAAGGCTAGATTAGGTATCGTCACAGTAGCAGTAGTACCGTCTGAACTTAAATTAACAGTTCCCTGCGCTGTTCCAGACAGCGTGTTGTTATCGGCAGTTACTGTTGCAGTAACTAGACTACCATTACCACAAAGACTGTAAGGATAGTATTCCAAATAAGAACCGTCTGCTCCGGTTATTGTAGGTGTTCCATTGATGCCATTACAAATAAACTTTACGGTAGCATTACTCTGAGGTAAGCCGTTATATGTTACATAGCCGTTAACTGCAGTTGTAGTCGGTGCCGCCATTGCCGTAGCCGGCAAAAAAGCTATCAGGCCAACACTTATTAATGCTGATAATATTAATTTCTTCATTTATATCCCCCTACTCCACACCCCAAAATTAACTAATATTATTAATATGACTAATAATTGCCTAAAACACAAGAATAAAAAATACAATGGTTTCATCAGCTGTCATTACTGATTATTTAGATAACGCTTTAAAACAAGCTTATTCAATTTTTATGGATTTAGTCTTAATGGTTATTGTATAATATAAACTATCAATTTAAATATAAATAAAAGGAATAAAAAATGGATGAAAATATGCCGGTACAACATGCTCCAAGTGAACAAATAGAACCAAGTATGGCTCATCCTTCATCGTCTGAACTTGATGAGCAATCAGATCAAAGTTCACCAGAAGTATCTAATTCTGAAGCAGTAGAACAAGATCAATCAGAAGGATTGGAACATTCTACGCCTGAAGGTTCTAACGTCGGACAATATGATAATCCAGTAGAGCCAGCGGCTGCTCCGAGTGATTTAGAACAAAGCACTGGTGCTGGATCAGTAACCCAACCCGCTGAAACTGAATCCACTAGCGGCCATGATAATACTTCGACTGGTGATAAACCATTTGAAGATGGTAGGCTTAATCCAGATACAGAAGTTTCACTAATAGAATTAGCCAGAAAACAAGAGTTGGCCATGGATCAAGAAAAAGCAAAAGAGCTAGAGAGTCTCTCGCCGCATGCCCTAAGCAAATTAGCCTATGAGGCACTGGCTAGACGCGATTATCCGGCCGCGACTGCTTATGCTAATATATTCGCCATGAAAAATACCTTATTGGCCATGGATGCAGAAAGCAGTAGTGCCAGTGATATCAACCCTTAAATAAATATTTAGAGCTTGATTTTTATTAACTAATTTTTGAATTATTTGTTTGGTAACCTGATCAACATCAAGGCTGCCATCTATTTTAATTAATAAACCCTTTGGTCGGTAATAATCTATAACTGGCACTGTTCTATCGAGATATTTTTAAGTCGGAGATATAAGGCATGACGGCTATCGTCAGACCGATCAATTCCGGTAAGAAAGCCGTGATTTTATTTTAGTGATATTATTAGGTTAATGATATAAATCCACCTAGCAACCACCCTGTCAGCGCTCGTGACACCAAAGGGAATGTGGTTTTCACCTTAAGAGCAGCTAGCATCTGGTCGATAATGTTAGTTTAGGGGTTAACTAAAAAGAGGTGAAATAGATGACCGAAAAACTAGACGATAAGGCCGCCATGGAATGGTATGACCAGCACCATAAGGAAAACATGAAAAACTGGCGGGCCTGGGGAAGTTGGTTTAGCTGGGGTTCACCAGTTGGGCTTGGTCTATTTTACGCCTTAGTGGCAATATCCACTGGCGTAACTATCTGGCTAATCCACCATAAGTAGGTATATACCTACAAAAACTAAACACCGCCACTTAAAGCGGTGTTTTTTATTATTTAGGATAAAGATTCGAACTTAAAATAACATAACCTAAATAATGTGTCAGAATTGGTTGAGTGTCTAAGTTTAGCTTAATTGCTAACGTGACTACATATTTAACTTAAGATCGAATCTGTACTGGCTGAGCCTGCCGGTCTAGAACGACCTTAATCTACAAACATAAAAGTGCTATTTATAATAGCTTGATAACGATAAGCATAAAATAAGCTTGTATTTTAGTTGCCTAATATACTAAACTGAAGTCAATACTAAAAAAGTTAATGCTTAATCTAGATAAAATTATTTTAAAGGAAACGGAGCAGCAAAATGAACGAAACAGCCGAACCGGTAATTGATGGCGTACCATCATCGCATCATAAAAAAAAGAAGCTTACTCATAAGCTGCTGGCTAACTCTAAATTCCAGGTCCTGCTGGTAATCATCCTCTGCGGCCTGATCGGCGGCTCGTACTTAATAATTAGAGCAGCCTCGACATCATACAGCCTGTGGTCTAATAACACCGTGCCAGCTATCATCACTTCGTCCACCAGTTCCAGTATTGAACTGGGTGTCAAGTTCAAGAGCCAAAACTCCGGCTATGTCACCGCCATAAAATTCTACAAAGGCGCCCAGAACACCGGCACCCATATCGGCAGCCTGTGGACTGCTGGCGGCAGCCTGCTGGCCAGTGTGACCTTCACCAATGAAACCGCCAGCGGTTGGCAGACCGCCAACCTGGCCCAACCGGTTAACATTGCCGCCAACGTCGTCTATGTCGCATCCTACCTTGCTCCTAAAGGGCACTATTCCTATAACAGCGGTTACTTTACTTCCCGCCATGCCTACAGCAACGGGCCCTTAACCGCCTTGGCCAGCAACAATATCAATGGTCCTAATGGCGTAATAATAAATAGCGCTATCCCGGCTTTCCCGACTATCGGCTTGGGCAATGACAACTTTTGGGTAGACATAGTATTCTCCACCAAACTGGCGTCTGCCCCGGTTGCACCGGCGCCGCCGACTACTGTCATAGCTGCCCAAAACGGCAACAGTATTGTTGTATCCTGGAATGCCGGCATCAGTTCCAACCCGATTGCCAGCTACAACGTCCTGCGTAATGGTACCAAGATAGCTAGCGTCAACAGTACCACGTTAACTTATACCGACACTAACCTGACTGCCGGTGATACTTATGCTTACCAGATCGAGACAGTTGACAATACCAATGCCGTCTCCGCCAATTCAGTAACCGCCTCAGTTACTTATAATGTTACCCCAACAACTGTGACATTAAGCGTATCGCCGACAAGTCTAACGGTCGGCCAGTCGGCGACCTTGACCTGGAGTACTACCAATGCCACCAGCTGTATGGCTACCGGTTCCTGGTCGGGCAGCAAAGCAATATCCGGCACCGCTTCAACCGGAGCCTTAAGCACTACCAGCACTTATGCTTTAACCTGTACCGGTCCCGGCGGTAACAGTAATGCGTCTGCCACGGTCACGGTAACGGCATCTGGGAACCGTCCAGTTGGTATAGTTCAGGCTGGTAACTCTAAAACACTTTGTATTAGCAATGGGAGCGTAGACGATATTACTTACAATTGTTTGTCAACTTACACTAATTCCGATCCGACTTGGGCTGATTGGGTGAACCCCTGGATCGCGAGTACCAGCGAACCTTTTGTGGGGTGGATAGCCCAAAGCCCGACCACTCATTCATTAATTGACGTTCAGAATTTAATACCTGATAGTGAAGCTAGTAATCCTAACTGGACAGCCGAATGTGCTGCCGGAGATTATAATACATATGCTACAGAGTTTGCCCAGAGTATGGTGGCTGCAGGTTTGGGTTATACGGTAATTCGTTTAGAAGCTGAAATGAACGGTAACTGGAATGTCGGTAGTCTGGGTTCAACCCAAGCTGCGTGGACTCAGTGGGACCAGTGTTGGGATCAAGAAGTTACGGCAATGCGAGCTGTACCTGGAGCTCATTTCTTATTTGACTGGAATATTAATGCCTACTATCAAGACTTTCCTCTAGCAAATATTTATCCTGGCAATGCCTATGTCGATATTATCGGTATCGATCAGTATGACGCCGGCAGCTCTAGTTTACCAGCTTCTGGTATTGCACGGTGGAATGGTCTAGTGAATGAAGCTGACGGTTTAAATGCTGTGGCTGCTTTTGCGACTGCTAACAACAAGCCAATGTCAATTCCTGAATGGGGTACTTACTCCACGGCTCAAACACTTGGTGCCGGAGACGACGGGACCTTCGTTACTGAAATGGCTCAATTTATCGACTGTCATGACGTCGCCTACCAAAGTTATTACAACGCCAATAATGCAGATGTTTTACCACTAGATCCTAGTGTCGCACCAAATACCACAGCCGCTTACGTAGCTGCCTTTGGCCCCGGCAGTAGTGATGCTTGCACTGAGTAATTGAGTTTTAGCTATCTGCAAAACACTTATTACCCTGTTTTTAAGAGAGTTACGTAATATCCGAAAATCTTCACGCCTGGCTCTATCTTTTAGCTGTGATGAATTGCCAACAACTCTCTGCTGGCAAACCGATATTTATAAAGCTGCTTTAATATGGCTATTTGTCCAGTATTTAATTTAGATCTAATGTATTTTTGTTTAACAATAAAAGATATTTATTTAGATACTCCACAGACTCTCATTCTATTCTTATAATAGAAATAAGAGAAAGAATAAAATTATTAACAGAGGTATTTTAGGTTAAATATAGCAAATCCCGTTATTCGCTATATTTTTAAGTCATAGACGTTCTTTTTGTAGCTATATATTATATATATTATAAAGAGACAATATAAAGCGATAATTAACAGATACAAATCGTTATATTAATATGGAATACGAAATCTCTATTTAAACCAAACTAGTTGTCAGTATTTTGCAAAGTTTACCTAAGTTTAGGAGTCGTTAAGAAGTTGGCAGCGTGATCGTCAGGCCCTTGGCGGTTAAGAGATTGTCGGCAATGTTTTTAATAATGGAGCTGGATGGCGCTAATACGGCGGTTTGACCGTTAGCTTTAATAACCTGGTTAAGATAAGCGATCACTTGCTGGGTATTGACAGTCAGATAGGTCAGCGAACGCTCCGTATTGATGTTGAGCCAGTTAGCGATAACCGAGCCGTTGACCACCTGGCTATAGCTGCCTTGGTGGATAGTTATGGTTTGCGTCATTAGGGCGGTCAGGGCGGTATCATAATCCGAAGTGTGGATGATCAGTTGTTGGGGGTTAACGGCCGGAACGGTCGGATGATGCGTTACCTCCTGACTGACTTGATTGGCCATGGTCTGAACATGATTAACTAGCCTGATAACTTGCTTCTTTTCGCGGATCGCCCCAACGGTTAAACCAAACAGCAGTAAGACTATAATAATCGTCACAATTTTGGCTCGGCTAAAAAAGGTGGAGCTAGAGCGAATAGTCGGAGTCAGAGTGATAGCCAACGGAGACATGACCGGCGCCGAATTATAAGCCAAGGTCCTAAAATTTTGATTTGGCCGATGGCTCACCGCCGGCAGCTTAGGCATAAATAAGCGCTGCCTAATTTCGGGCGGTACTTTTGGTTTTAGGTTTATCGGCGAGCTAATGACAAAGTCATTACCGACCATTGTCGGCGTGTTAACGCTACTCATTTTTTAACCTTTATTTTTACCAAGTCTTTGTTCAAAAAACCTTACTTTTATAATACAACACTGATTAAGCTTTTCAAGTATTTTTTGATTGTTTAGATTCGTACCAGGACTATGCGACAGTGTGTCAATTAATAGCTTCATAGCTAAATTAACCGAACTTAACTCGAAATAGTATAAGTAATATTTAGCTAGTAGCCTAAAAATTTCTAGGGGATTCAGCGGTGGTTTGACCGGTTGAACCGCTGAACGCTGGCCGCAGAATTGATGAACCGATTTTTCGCAGTTGGATATTAGCGGCTTCCAGGGCTCGTTGCCGCCGCATAATTGCCGGAATATTACCGGCTCTAACGCCAAACATCATAAACCGGGTGGCATAAGCGATCCGGCGTTCTTCATCTTTTTCATTTTGGTTAAATATCGTTTTAAAAGTCAGTGGCAAGGTTTTATTTTTAGGAAAGACTAACTGGCCTAAATAGGCTACCCGATTATATAAATTATGTAAGTCATCGCTTAGTAAACCCAGCGTTTCGCCCCGTTGCAGATTAAGTAAACGGCTGCTATTGGCTAAATTAGCGACGGTACTGGTTGATTCGTCTTCGGTCTCCCAGTCAATCTTGTCTGATAATGGCTGGTTACTTTTCCTAGCTGAATAAATCTTGGCGTGTTCGAGCATGGCCTGGCCTTCACTGACTGGCGGTAGCTCACTGGCCACCACCTGCCGCCAAGAACGACCACCACTAAAGACGACAATTCGAGGATGTAATAAATCAGCCACGTGGACGGCAACTTCGCTGCGCCGCATGCTGCCATGTGTTAGCTCGCCGTTGCCATCAACACCGTGCCCTAATACCACTAAGGCGTCAATAATCGTTTTCTGATTAATTGCTTCGGAAACATCCATATAAATATCTCTTAAAATAAATTGCTCGAAAGTTTATAGTAACACAAATCTAAAGTAATTATTACTTAATTCTAAACAATATCAGGTTTAGCTTATTAGCATAACACCATGTTTGTCATAAGATATATAAAAAATCAAACAGCTAAATCTAATTCAGTTAATTCTATGTAGTGGTTGGTTATTGATTAAATATAAAATCCGAAATTCAGGTTTAAAGTACTGGCAAATATATTTAAAAGACAGACTAGGTTACAGCCAGCGTCCTAGTTGAAAACCAAAAAAGCTTTATCAGCTACCAGCTTATTATATTAATACTTAACTACATTTATTAGCATTATTTCCGACTTTATATTATAATGAAATATTCATGGAAAAGAGTGACTACAGCGAGATAGTCGATTACGTGACGGCTGGCGCATTTAGTCAGGAGTTAGGCGCTTTGGTTTTGACCAGCATATCTGACCGAGAGAAGCAGCTGGTGTTGGATGCTGTCCAAAAAGACCGGCTGCGGGAGACAATGGCTAGAATTGAACAGCGTTATCAGCAATTAGAACCGTTTATAAGCGATCAAGCCCGTCAGGAATACCAAATAATGCCAAGGATCCAGCGGTTAGAAACCGGCCAGGCCATGGAAGCGGACGAAAATGAAGACAGTAATTTAATGAGTATTTGGGATATCGAGAATTATTTAATGACCTTAAATTTCCCACCAGTCGCAGCTAGAAATATTAAAGGTGTTTTATTACGGGCCGGAACTCGGATTGAAGTTAGTAATAGAAGGTATATTCCGGATTTGGTTATCTACAAGGAAGGAGAGTTAAGCAATCCCGAACCGCTGCGCTTCCGTTTTATTAACGTTAAGGTATTAGAGGAGGCTTATTTTAACGGTACCTTAACGAAGATTACCGGCTTCGGTCCGAAACGGATGGAGATGATTCACGATATAATTGAACATTGGCATGAAATCACCGGCCAACAGCTGCCAGTAGCAAAAATAGGCTTTAAACGTAGCTGAGTTTAATCTGACTTGCACTGATGGCGGGACCTCATCGGCCACCACCTGTTGCTAGGAATAGCCAGCGCCCCGGCTAAATTAACTTTTACCACTATTAACTAAGCTATAAATACTTAAATTAATTATTATTCTGATTAACTGGTCTGTAGCTGCGGTATTAACTCTACGGCTCGGGCGCCGATTTTTCTGTAAAGCATGTTAGCTGATTCCAAGGCTCTTTGGCGGCGCATAATCGCATCGATATTGCCGGCTTTAACGCCGAACATAAAAAACCTGGTGGCGTAAGCCATGCGGCGCTCTTCGTCATTTTGGGCTGGAGTTATAACTGTTGGTATGGTAATCGGCACTATCTTATGTCTTGGATAAACCAAGTTACTTAAGAAAAAGGGCCGTTGATAAAGATCATGCAGGTCATCAGTTAAATAGGCCAGAATTTCTCTGGGTCTAAGATTTATCAGATCACGGCAGTACGCTAAATTTCCAACGGTACTGGTTGACTCATTTTCTGCTAACCATTCGATTTTATCTGGCAATGGCCGGTTACGTCTTCTAATGGCGTATTTTTTGGCGTGTTTTAACATGGCTTCACCCTCGCTGATTGACGACGGCTCAGCTTGCTCACCTTGCCGCCATGATTGGCCGCCGCTGAACACCACCACCCTTGGCCGTAATAATTCGCCGATATGGACGGCTACTTGACTACGACTTAAATTGTCAGCAGTAAGCTCGCCACCGCCGTCTATGCCCCGCCCTAGCACAATTAAGGCATCAATCGGGACTGTATTGCTAAGTGCTTCGGATGTTCTTATTAACTAAACTCCTTTATAACAGAGAGTAATAATAACTAATAAATTACGTTGGTTTAAGTGGTATGTTGAAAATATACTTATTTTGAAGCTTTCATATTAGCATAAAAATTTTAGGGTGAATGTAAAAAAATTCATCCGGCGTTATAGAGAAAATATGTCCAAAAAATCGAACAACTTATTCTAAAAATAATTTTATATAATGATTTGCAATTAATTAAATATGGATTTCGTATTCCATATTAATATTGTGACTTTATATCTGTTAACAATTGATTTAAATTGTATCTTTTATATATTTAGATATATAAGAAACAAACACAATATTATACTACTTACCTTTATAATTTTCGTTTGCCGGAATTGATCGGAATGCACAATGGGAGATTGCATAAAAGCAAAGTTCGGGATGTTTAGAAAAATAATGCGATCTAATACGCAATAAAACTAATAATATAATAAATACGAAGGAAGTCATTATAATATTAGCTATATGAACGAACTTATTATTGCAATTCTTAGTGCTTTAATTGGTGCAATTGCTGGGTATGGTTTTAGTTCCTTGCAGTCAAAAAAAGAAGCTATAGCTAGGCGTAAAGTTCTATTTGGACAGTTAAAACTTGAACTAAATAACATCGGTGCAAACGTGCCAGACTTTGCACCGGATAGTGGTTGGGTTAGCTACAAATCTCCAATATACATTGCAAGCATAGATCAACTATTAGATGGCCACGCTCTTACTTACGTTTTTGACTCGGATTTAATTAAAGCACTATTAGATTTAAAAAATTCAGTACAAGCATACAATGACTATGTTCAGCTGACCACTCTTCTCTCCCCATCACCACGGAGTGTTGCCATTTTAAAAGGGTGGCACGATAAAGCAACCGACATGTTTCAGGCTATCAAAGTTGCTGAGAGTAACGTTATAAAAAATCTTGACAAACTTGGAAATTAAAACTCTACTTCCTGGTAGGTTAAAGAATAATAGTCTAAACAAAATGGTGGATTTACTATTTTGATTGCTGCTACTTAAACTCTAGCCGGTTGTAATTTAGTAATTTGATTAACGATTTACCACACAGCAATCAGATATAACTTGATAGGAGTTCCAATTCGACTCAATCAAACACATCTAGAAACTGTTTTTCTTGACAATACGTTTCACTCTCTCTGGAACGCCAAAGCCTTCAGATAATTCAAAGTTTTGTTCAACAGCTTGTTCAATCCGTCGAAGTAAATCGGGTGTCCAAGTTTTTATTTTTTTAAGGTGTTGCGAAAGTTTTCTACCAGATTCAAAACTACTTGCATTTTCAAACGCACAAACTAACGCTTCCGCAATTTTGGCTGATGTTAAATCTTGATTCATTAAAATATCAAATAGCTTTTCAGCAATTTCATTAGCATCACTATTCTTGCACTGTAACCCCTGATATTTACCCATAAAACCGTAGGGAGTCATTCCGATGCTCACTGGCACAATCAAGACACGTCGCCTGATACAATAACCTACTTCTTGATCTGTCCAGTTACTTTCATGAAACTTTGGTGTAATAAAGGCTACTAAAGCATCACATGTCGCAAGGGCTTTTTCTATTTCTTCTTCCCATTTTTTTGTAGGTTCTATATCTTCATGAGCAACAAAAGCTGATATTCCTTTTGTTAAAAGTTTCTGTTTTACTTCTGAGGCAAGGATTTTGTCATCAGTAACATGACTCATAAATAATCTAAAACCGCCCATACTCCAAACGCTACTTGTTATGGCAACGCTTCGTCCTCTAGCTTTATTATTAAAATGAGTCATTAGAGCAATTAGTTTTGCGGAGCACAATTTTTTAGAACAGTCATCGAATACTCGTAGGGACTTGAAACTTTTTCGTTTATATCTGTTGATATACCAAACTTGTTAAATATGAAATCAATTTCTTTATAACTATATCGCGATAAGTGCGAGGCTAGTAGTTGTATCATATTAACTTTCATACTTGGGTTCATAGCCAAAGTATAGCAAAGTTCAATTGTGGCTGCTTAAATACCTAATGGTTGTAATTTAGCAATTTTGATTACGTCATATTAGCGAAAAAAATTATTAAATTAATGTGAATTATTTAATTATTTAAACATGATATTGATCAATTAAGTATGGTATGTTATTGTCACTATGAAACATTAAGAAAATTATAAGAGGGACTGTATAATTGTGGGCTCTTATAGTATTAGGATGCTTTAAATGAAAATCAGCGTAATTGGTACGGGCTATGTCGGTTTAGTAACTGGAACCTGCTTGGCCGAAAAAGGAAACTCAGTTACTTGTATCGATATCGATCAGAATAAAATAACAAAATTAAAAAATGGTAAATTAACAATTTATGAGCCAGGGCTTGAGCCGATATTCGTGCGAAATACTAATGAAAAAAGATTGCGATTCACTAATGATTATAAAAGTGGCTTAGCCGGATCAACTTTAATAATCCTAGCTCTACCAACACCTCCGGATCAAAATGGCTCAGCTGACTTGTCTTATGTCCTGAAGGCTGCGAAAAAAATCAGTCAATATTTAACTGAATATACCGTAATTGTAAATAAGAGCACGGTACCCGTTGGCACCTCCAAGAAAATATATGATCAAATATCTAAAAATACGTCTGTTGAATTTGACGTGGTATCAAATCCGGAATTCTTAAGAGAGGGTTTGGCAGTACAGGATTTTATGAAACCTGATCGGATAGTAATCGGCGGTTGTTCGGAAAGGGCTCTTGCCGTAATGAGAGAATTATATGAACCGTTTGTGCGCCAAGGTACTCCGATTATCGAAATGGATGCCATATCAGCCGAACTGACAAAATATGCCGCCAACTCATTTTTAGCCACAAAAATATCCTTTATTAATGATATTGCTAACTTGTGCGAACGGGTTGGGGCTAATGTTGATAATGTCCGTTTGGGCATAGGCGCCGACGAGCGGATTGGCAAACGATTTCTTTTCCCCGGGGTTGGTTATGGCGGCAGCTGTTTCCCTAAAGATGTAAAGGCCCTGATTAAAACATCGACTGAATATAATCGCCCGCTGACTATTCTTAAGGAAGTCGAGCATATTAATAATAAACAAAAAAAGATTTTACCCAAAAAAGTACTTAAGTATTTCGGCGGTGATATTTCTGGCAAGTTATTTGCTGTCTGGGGATTGGCCTTCAAACCTGATACTGACGATATGAGAGAGGCGCCATCTTTGGAAATAATAAAAAGACTGACAAAATTAGGCGCCAGTATAGTTGCTTATGACCCAGAGGCGATGGACTATACAAACAAATTATTATCCGGAGAAGATGTCAATATAAGCTTTGCGACTAATCAATACAACGCTTTAGAAAATGCTGACGCCTTGCTGATTGTAACTGATTGGTCGGTTTTCCAAAATCCAGACTTTAAAAAAATGAAAAAACTACTTAAAAAGCCAATAATTTTTGATGGCAGAAACATATATGAATTAGATAAAATGCAAACTGAAAACTTCCACTATGAAAGTATCGGCCGGCCGGTTGTAAACTAATTATTATGGCAAAAAAAATTATATTAGTTACGGGCGGCGCTGGACATATCGGCTCAAATCTAATTGAGCTACTAGTTAAAGATTCAAATAATCAAGTAATTTCACTGGATAATTATTTTACTGGCAGTGAGAAAAACCATATCAGCGGAGCCGAATACCGTAAGGGTCACACTAAAAATATAGCTAAATTAATTCCTGAGACACCAGATATTGTTTATCACTTAGGTGAATATGCTCGAATATCTCCATCTTTCAATGACGTTGAAAAAGTATTTGACATGAATATGGTCGGCACATTTGCAGTAGCAGAATTCTGTAGACAACGTAAAGTTGGTAAGTTAGTATATGCTGCTTCAAGCACTAAATTTGCTATCGAAGGTAACGGTCGTCACCAAAATCCCTACTCTTTTACCAAGGCAGCAAACGTTGAGCTTATCAATGATTATGGCAAATGGTATGGACTGCCATACGCCATCTGCTATTTTTATAATGCCTTTGGGCCAAGAGAAAACGGCATTGGAAAATATGCAACATTAATTGCTAAATTTGAGCAGGAATACATAAGAGGGGAACCACTTACGGTTATTAAACCCGGTACTCAAAAACGTAACTTTACTTATGTAAAAGACTTAGCTCTAGGAATTAGATTAGTTGGCGAAAAAGGCCAAGGAGACGGCTATGCCCTAGGCAATACTAAAAGATATTCAATTATTGATATAGCTAAAGCTTTTGGCGGCCAGATTAAATATGTTGATGGTTACCCCGGCCGCAGCGAATCAGGAAATATTTCAACAAAAGCCAGTGAAGAACTCGGCTGGCGCACTACGATCGATATTCTTGACTACATAAAAGACTTTGTAAGATTACATCCACATTCCAGTAAAAAGTAACTATAAAAAAGAGTGGACATATCTGTAATAATATGTACAATGATAACAAAGGCTGTAACTGTCAACAGTAAAGCTAAAAAATAAGTGGGAAAGGGGTATCGTGAAGACGCGAGTAGTTAATCGTCAATCTATTCTATATGCCCTGTTGGGTGTCATTATAATCGGCTTGATAAGTTTTGGCGTAACTTACGCTCACGGTATTAAAGACCAACTAAATGACTGGAAATTATTACCCCAACCAGAACGTTTAACTGAGCTATACTTCGCAAAACCCAATAATCTGCCCTCAACCTATATACCTGGCGTTAGTCAAACATTCGGCTTTACAGTTCATAACCTGGAATATAGGAATACTGATTATACATACCAAGTAGTAGAAGAAAATCAGGCTGACACTCAGACGGTTACTCTACAACAAGGATCATTTTGGCTAAGGCAAAATCATTATAAGACAGTCACTGAAAATGTTGCACTTAGCGATCTTGGATCAAGAGTAAAAATAGTAGTTAATCTTAGTAATGTTAACGAGTCAATCGATTATTGGGTGTCAGAGGTCACAAAATGAAAAAAGTAAAGAAACTATCAATTGTAATTTCTTGCTATAACGAAAAATCTACCATCAATAAAGTTATTGATAAAATAATGGCTGTCGATCTAGGGACAACAATAAAAGAGATAGTTATTATTGATGATTTTTCACATGATGGAACGAGAACAATTTTACAAAATATTGCGAAAAAAAATGAGTCAGTTCAACTGATTTTTCAGGATCATAATCAAGGCAAAGGGGCTGCTTTAAAACGTGGCATCCAAAAAACCACTGGTGATGTTGTTGTTGTACAAGACGCAGACCTTGAATATAACCCTCAAGACTATTTGGTATTATTGCGCCCAATTGAGCGTAGTGAAGTTGACGCGGTTTTTGGTTCGCGCTTTATATCTGGCGCAACATGTCGGAATATTAATCGTCGTAGTTTAATTGCTAATAAGTTTTTGACTGGCTTATCTAATCTGTTTAATGATCTCAAACTTACTGATATGGAAACATGTTATAAGATGGTGCGTGGTGATCTCATGCGTACAATTGCTCAGGATCTTCGGGCACAGCGTTTTGGTTTTGAACCTGAGTTAACGGCACGCTTGGCAAAAAGCAAGGTGTCTGTGCGTGAAGTTGGGATTAGCTACAATGGTCGCACCAAAGAAGATGGTAAAAAGATTAATTTTAAAGATGGAATGCGAGCTATTTGGGAAATTGTATATTTCAATACGACTATTAAGCCAAGTAGTAGGCGGATAATTATAACAAACGATACCGTGAAGGCTAATAATGACAAACAATAAAGTAATGCCAGAGGTTAAATCAAGTAAAATGACGAAAATCCTCATAGTCTCTCACTATTTTCCCCCGCATGTGGGTGGGATACAAAACGTTGCATACAACGAAGCCAAGTTGTTGAGTGAACATGGGTATAAGGTTACCGTTGTAACTAGCGCTTTACCCCGCGTAGATAATCCGATATCTAATAATGAGAGCTTTAAGACGATCCGTATACCAGCATGGAACATTTTAGAAAAAAGGCTTGGTATACCATACCCAATATTTAGCCCGAGTCTCTATATTACTTTGAAAAAAGAGGTTGCATATGCAGATGTAATACATGTACACGGCCATGTATTTATACCATCTTTTATATCAGCTCGAATAGCTAAACGTAACAATAAACCACTTGTTTTAACTCAGCACAATACCTTCATTGAGTATAAATCCAAAGTTTTATTATATACGCAGCATATGGCAGATCGTCTTTTGGGCAAACCTACGCTTCGAAAAGCAACAAAAGTGATAGCAATCAGTGAAGCTACAAAGCAGTACATAGAAAGTATTTTGCCGATTAAACCGATCGTTCGGCATAACAATGGAGTGGACATAGAAAGGTTTAAACCTACAAAGGACCAGAAAGCATTGCGTGCAGAGTTGAGCTTACCTGCTGATAAAATTATCTGTTTTACTATGCGCAGAATTACTTTCAAAAATGGTATTGATACATTAATAGAAACAGCGAAATTATTAAAGTTTCACCCTGATATACTTTTCGTCATAGGTGGAAAAGGCAGTGATTTAAAACTCGTTCAAAAGATGATCATTAAAGAGAAATTGAAAAATGTGAAACTATTGGGTGCGGTGAGTGATGAAGAATTACCTCGTTATTATGCGGCTTCAGATATATTTATTTTACCATCAAAAAAAGGGGAAGGTTTCCCGCTGGTCATATTAGAAGCGCTGGCATCTGGTTTGGCTATTATCGCTACACGAAGTGGTGGACATGTAGAAATTGTTGAGAATAGTAAATTTGGGTTTATAGTTGATCCGAATAGTCCAGAACAAGTTGCAAATAAAATTGAATATATGAGCAACAAAACAAGTATCTTAAAAATAATGCAAAAAAATGCTCGTGATTACGCAATTGATAATTTATCATGGGGAAAAAATATTTCTGAATTAATTGGGGTATTTGAGGAAGTTAATATATGAAGCTTAATAATAAAAATGTGTTGATTACTGGAGGCGCTGGATTTGTGCCCTCACATGTTGTGGATGCATTTATAGCAGCAGGTGCAAATGTAACTGCTTTGGATAATTTTAGTACAGGGAAACGATCCAATCTTTCACATTTAAAAAACGATATACAAATAATTAATCTAGATATACGCGATAAACGTATTCATAATTTAATAGAGAAACAGGATGTAGTTATTCATATGGCAGCTAATGCAGATGTTCCAACGTCTGTAAAGAAGCCTGACTATGACTTTCAAAACAACGTTATAGGCAGTTATAACGTACTTAAAGCATGCCTTAGCAGTAATGTACAAAAGGTTGTATTCGCTTCAAGTGCAGCAGTATATGGCGAGCCTCAATATACGCCTATAGATGAAAAGCATCCCACTTCACCCCGTTCACCTTACGGAGCATCTAAACTATCAATAGAATGCCTTGGTATTGCTTATTATGAGACGTTTAAACTACCGTTTACTTCAATACGAATCTTTAATACTTATGGTATTCGTCAACCACGTTATGTTATGTATGATTTGCTTAGAAAACTATATGAAAATCCAACAAAACTAGAAGTGTTAGGAACGGGAGAACAGATTCGAGATTATAGTTATGCAACCGACACAGCTAATTGCTTCTTGCTAGCTGTACAGCACGATAATGCAGTTGGTGAAATATATAATGTTGCCGGAGGAACCCCAATAAGCATTAAAGACTTAGTAGAACGCCTTATTTTTATTCTTGGTTTAAGGAAAGTAGATATTGTATTTACTGGAAAAAGTTGGCCTGGAGATATAAATATTTTGTCTGCAAATATTTCAAAGGCAAAAAATGAACTCGGTTTTCAGCCCAAAATTTCAATTGATGATGGTATAAAACTTTTAAATGCTTGGTTAAGTAAGCAAAATGTTTAGGATAAAAATGGAAGTTTCAAATACCTCTACTAATAGTATCTACATGATAGGAACCCTAGTTGCTTTAAATATATTTCAAAAATACCAAGGTTTAGTGAGATGCTTTATTCAAAATCTTGGCACTCATGATTTATCTCATCAGAAAGAGCAACTTGGTGAGGTTCACTCAATATGAAAATTATTTTTATTCCACATTTACCTACTTTATATGGCAGAAGGTATAACCTGGCCAAGAGTCTTGCGAAACAGGGTCATGAAGTTCATTTCATTGTCTGGGACATGCCTTATCCATTAACAATAATGCAATTAATCAAACACTGTGCTAATTCTTTGAAGAAGGGTACTTATAAACAGGATAATTTAATAATACACAAAGTTAGGAGGCTGCCTTTATTTTGGCCATTTATTAATGGTTCACTATTTAAATATCAGATAAAAAAAATATATAACTTGCATGATGTAAATTTAATAATATCTCAAGCTTTTACAAACGAAACAGTAACACCAAAAAACTTGCCTCTAGTTTATGACATGAACGATAATCACATGGCATTTGCGAATATATACGGCTCATGGTTTTATAAACTTGGCTTTAAATTTCTTAGCGTAAACCATGTAATTGAACGTCAGTGTCGACAAGCTATATTAGTTTCTGTTGTCTCTGATAAACTTTTTTTTATAGCTAAGAAATTTAATAGTAATGTCGTGAAGGTTCCCAATGGAGTGGAAGAATACGCACTGCATGTAAAACAACAAAAGGTAAAGAAGCATTCTATTATTTATGTAAGTACTTTTGGGAAATGGTCTCAAGTTATTGAAGTAATGAACGTAATAGGCGAATTAAAGAATCAATTGCCTGATATTCACTTAGATCTTGTTGGCGATGGAACGGAAATTGAAGCAGCTAAACAAAAAGCTGAGGAACTTGGATTAAAAAAATGGGTTACTATACACGGGAAAATTAGCAATCGTGTTAAACTCTTCGACTTGATCGCCATGAATGACGTATGTCTTAATATATCTGAAAAAAATGCATTCAGAGATGCCGCTAGCCCTATTAAAGTAATTGAGTATTCTGCTTTGGGGAAAAAAGTTGTTTCAACTGATATTAATGAAGTAAAAGCTTTAGAATTCCCTAATATATTTATATACTCTGAAAAGTCATTCGGAAATTCGCTACAAGAAACTATAATTAATGCATTTAAATCAAAGATAGATACTTCAGGAATACGCAATATTATTAAAAAAGCATATACATGGGATCACCTTAGTAAAGAACTAATATTAAACTTAAATGGGTATAAAAATAATAATTATAAGATATTTCATGTAGCACCATATTATCCCCCCCATCTTGGTGGATTACAGCAAGCCGTAAAAAATTTAGCTAATGCCCAATCTAAAAATGGATTAAGGGTTTCTGTAATAACATCTAATAAGCCAAAGATTATTAAGAAAAATAAATATGGTGATTGTGTAGAAATAATTAGGCTTAAGACTATTGAAATTGGCCACACTCCTGTTATGCCCTTTTTACTAATTGAATTGCTGTTTAAGATAAAAAAGGATGATATAGTTCATGTTCATTTTGCCCAATTCTATGCAAGTGAAGTGGTTGCACTATATTCAAAACTAACAGGTCATCCATTTATACTTCATTATCATGGGGATGTACAACCTACTGGCCCTTTGGGTAGATTTTTGCCATTTTATAAAAAGCATATTCTAAGATTTTCTCTCAACCAAACATCAGCAGTTATATTTCCATCAAAAGATTTTCAAGAGCGGATAATCAATCAATTCCCATTTTTAGAAAATAAAAAATATTATGTTGTGCCAAACGGTATTGAATTACCAAAAAAATATCATAGAAATAGTGTAGACAATAAGTTTCTATCAGCTAGCAGATTATCTAAAATCAAAAATATTGACTTGATAATTGAGGCCTTTGTAGAAGCAAGAAAAAAATCTAATGATATAGAGTTATATATTGCGGGCAATGGTAGCGAAGAAAGAAAATTAATAAAAATAGTAAACATCCTTAAAGCAAACTCTTATATTCATTTCTTGGGCAATTTAACACATGATGAGATAAAAAAATATTATATAGATTCTTCTGTATTATTAGTTGCTTCGCAACGAGAGAGTTTTGGATTAAGTATTGTTGAGGCAATGTCATATGGACTACCGGTAATAGCTTTTAACGCACCCGGTGTTAGGGAAATTGTTAAAAATAATCATAATGGTTTATTAATAAACGATTTTAATAAGTTTCTCTTCGCCAATTCAATATCTAAGTTGGCTAAAAAATCAAGGATCAGAGAAAACTTCTCACTAAATGCGATCGAGGGCATGAAACATTTCGAACATTGTACGGTTGCCAAAATGTATGACCCCATATATAAGGGAGTTAACTTTGCGCCCCATGACCAATAAATTTAAAAATATTTTATTTGTTATATTGGGCTCCCTATTACCTGGGCTACCTAGCCTATTGTCTTTGCTACCTTATAACAATCTTTTCTTGAAAGCATTGCTAATGGCCTATTACCTATTTATCCCAGGTCTAGTAATCGGATTTCTCTTGAAAATTAATTATAAGAAAACAGCAAATATGATAGTAAAAGTGCTTGCACTAAGTCTTGTATTCCTGATGTTAACCGGATATTTAGCAAATGAGATCCTACCACATATATCTATTAATCGCCCCCTTGATCTACATCCATTTATAGTTGTATTCAATGTTTCACTTTTTGTTGCTGCAGTTTTCGCATACAAGGGTATACGTCTACTTGAGAGATTAACTCGCATTCGGAAAACCAAGATAAGCATGAACTTCAGCAAGGAAAACTTTATACTTGTCACTCTTTCTATTTTTTCCCTACTTCTATTTATTCTAGGCACAATAGTACTGAACAATGATGGAAGTAACACTCTAACTATCATTGCTATCTTTTTATTGATAATATCAACATTCTATTGTCTTATTAATCATAAAGAATTGTCAATTGTGTGTTTATCTATATTTATTTATTCTGCTTCCCTTGGTTTATTGTTAATGTTTTCTTTGCGTAGCTCACATGTTTTAGGTTTTGATATTAATAACGAGTATCACGTATTTCAACTTGCGCAACAAAATGGCAGATGGTCGCTAAGTAAGGACGTAAATCCTTACAACGCATGCCTAAGCATAACAATTCTGCCAACTTTACTGAGTAATTTGATACATATTAGTGGCGAGTATATTTTTAAATTTGTATATCAAGTTATCTTTGCTTTTGTCCCACTATCTTTGTTTTTTCTGTATAAAAAACTCTCCGATATACGTATAGCTCTTGTGGGGTCATTGATTTTCATATTTCAAATCTATTTTGCTCAACAACTTCCAGCTCTTGCGAGACAAGAGATTGCATTTTTATTTCTTGTGCTAGTTATAGATTGTTTAACAACGTCATATTCTGAACACAGAACAAAACTACTTTTATATATATTTAGCTTTGCTTTAATAGTTTCCCATTATTCAACAGCATATTTTTGGATGTTTACTCTGTTAATATTTTATATCGTTTATTTTCTATTCAAGAAATTTTACAAACGAAGTACATTAACCGTCTCGCGACCGAGCATATATTATCTATTAATAATAATATTAGGGATAATGCTTTGGTTTGGTCAGATAACTACCACAAGCTCAAACTTGACACAATTTATTACACATCTTCCAAGCACATTTAGTACCTTACTGTCTTCCGATTCGCTTAACAATGACTTATCAAAAATACAATTTAGAAACAGCAATACTAACACACTGCAAAATTTGAACAAAAATTTCAAACAAACCACTAAAGAATTCAGTAATTATTACAACTTATCACCAATCCCTAATTCGCAAAACTATCAACCACAACTAACATCCTCGATAACAATAACCCCCAAAATAAGCGGATTTTTAGCTGGAGTTAGTAATATTGTTTCAACTACTATATATATAGCGATAGCTTACGGCTTAGAACTTATAGGAATGACGATAGTGATAATTAAAAGAAAAAAGTATAAAAAATTATTATTATTGGATATGCTAGCATTTGCTTGTATCCCTTTAGTTGTAATAATTTTATTAGTACCAAGCATAGCGGTTGACTACAATCTTTCAAGAGCATATATGCAACTTCTTATACTTTTTGCTCCTTTTGCAGCAATTGCACTTTTTTCATTATATAAAATTATTAAATTTAGGCATGCAATGGTGGCTACGGGTATTATTCTTGGTATATTTTTGTTATATACTACCGGACTTTACAACCTTGTATTCGGTGGTTCAGCATTTATAAATCTAGAAAATTTCGGTTATGATCATGATAAATTTTATACTTCAAACGCGGAAGTATATTCGATTAAATGGCTACAGACTAATTATGTAAGCAAAATTCCTGTATATTCGGATGAATACGGAGCCTTAAAAATTCAAGCATATTCTAATATTAATTCGATAAGGGGCATATTATACCCGAATCTAGTAGAAACTAATTCATATGTGTTTCTAGACAATACTAACATAAAAGAAGACATAGCTTTTACTAATACGCAAAATCAAGACATAGAATATGCCGTACCATTAGGCACTTTATCGTACTCCATGAATACTATATATGTATCCAACAACGTAAAAATTTTACGTTAGGCATATTTTTTATAACTAATCATATAAAGAATTAGCTGAATAAACTGACCCATAAACCACGCAAAACCTATACCCAATAACCCAATAGGCATCAATAAATAGCATAATAAGAGAATTAATATAGTTCCAATAAGATTAATCCATATTATCTTATTTACTATATTTTTAGCATTAAAAAGAGCCCAATAAATACTACTCGCACTTACAAAAATTGTTGATAAAGCAAGAAGAATTAACAATCCGTAGCCGTTAATTGCATACCCTCTCCCAAAAAGATTTAAAATTATTTTTCCAAATAAAATTATAATTATTATTATTGGTATGATAATTACAGACAATATTTTAAATGCGTGTAAAACATGCTTTTTTAAATCCTCAGCATCTGTTGAAAGCTCAACTATAAAATTGCGGGCTACGGATCTCGGTATAGTGTAAATAGCGTTTGCTAAAGTCATAGCTATGTAATAATATGCTGTTTTTGCAGGACCGAGTGTAGTTATGAGCAATAAAGGAAGAATGGAAGGAGGTAGGACAGTTGCTAAACTTTCAATATAATTACCGAAAGAAGTTGACATGACCTTTCTATAACTGCTCATTTGCGTTCGTGTTCTAAATTTATAATCGAATTTTTTGGATAAGTATGAATAACTAAGAATAGGAGAAATAATTAAACTTAGATAGTAGGCAATAAATAAGCCATTTAAGCCAACTAATATAGCTAAAACCAATATAACTTTAGTAATATTAATAAATAAATTTTTTATCAATATTATAAAGGTGTCTTTGTATGCTATAAATACACCTTCTATAAGGGAATCCCAGGTAGTTAATATAGCGAAAAATACAAAAAGGATAATAAGTGTTGGATCGTTTCTTAAAAAATTTAATTTTGAAGATATATCTCCTGCAAAAATACAAAATATTATAGCTGGGATTAATGATGCGACTAACACAATAACAGATGCGCTATTAATTAGAGTGTTTGGTTCTTTGCTCTTTGGTATATGGTTAATAATTGCTATATTGAGTCCTAATAAACAAAGTGCAGAAAGTAATGTAATGACAGAGATAAGAGTTGAAGCTATTCCAATTGTTATAGGATTATAATGGCGAGCTGCAATTATCCAAAAAACAAAGCCACAGATGCCTAATACGGCAGTAGATAGTATTAACCAAATAGTTTTACGCAGTAATGGCGTGCTAAAAGAATTTATTATACGATGATAGTCAAAGCTCTTCAAAGATTCCACTATTTATAATCCATATTTTTTAGATTTGCATGGTTGTTGGGGGTATGCAGTTTACACATGATATTTCTCTAGCTGTTGTTAAAAAATAATAGAATAATAAATAGGTTAAATATTGACTTAGACAATGTTTATAAAATGATATGTGATGTTTTATAAATGTATATTTATAAACTAGTACCCGGCTACAGTTTGTCATCGTATAGGGGTATTTTAAATTATGAATTATTTTTTTGATATATATAAAAATCAGAAAAAGATGTTTCAAGTGGATTGTCCCTATCCATGGGGTATTTATTTTTAATAATTTTCAGCAAAAACCAATCTTTTCCTTGATTATCCCTAATCCAATTAGTAAATTTACGATGTTTTACATGAGGAGCAGAGTCAACCAGCTCATCACTATTGCTAGAGTAAATAACAACAAATTTCTTTGAACTTAAGAAAAGATTATTCATATAATCATTAAAAATATTATCTTCTATAAGGTGAAAGATAACATCTAATGATAAGCTTAGATAATATTTTTGTTTTACTTTTAAACGAATAGCATCATCATATATATAAAACTTTTTGGTAGAATCAGTTCTGAATTTTTGCTCACATAACTTTATTGCTTTTCTGGAAACATCAACACCAACATAAAATGGATAATTAATTAATGAGAGTTGATTACCGTCACCACAACCCCATTCGATGGCCGATTGTATTCTATTTAATTTAATAAAATTGTTTATTATTTTTGCCTTAAACTCTGCTAATTCACCGTAGGAACCAGCCCCAGAATTACCACCATGGATATACCTTTGTTCCCAGTACAATTTGCTACCCCTGAAAAACATCTTCGCTATATTTTCATGGAAAGATTTTAATTGGCGGATAATCTTATTGTTAAATCTAACCAACATTCTATTAGCTTTTGTGGAATTGATCGAATGCTTAATATTCTCTCCATTCTTGCGCTTTAATATATCCATTTACTTACTATAACATAAATATTTATGTAGAGCCACATATACGCATATAAATTTGGCTTATTATGCTCTATCGATATATGTTCATGATTGGACTTCTCTACATAGAATTGCGCTAACGATCAGATATAGATATATATTAAACTTTACTTTATTATATATACATATTATAATATATGTAATACTTACTACACAAGAAACATATGTATAAGGCATTTTATGACTCGAAGACCGAAAATCCTCACCTATCATCGTATTTATACTCCTAATAACAAATATTCATTTAATTTGGGAGCAGTTAGTGCTACACCTGAAGCCTTTGAAGCTCAAATAGCATATATTAAGCAACATCGTAATATTATAAGTTGCTCCGATTTATTAAATGCAATAAAAACAAATAGTAAACTACCTTCGCGCTCAACTATGATTACATTCGATGATGGCTACGTAGATAATTATTCAGTAGCACTGCCGATATTAAAAAAATATGGGGTTAAAGCCATATTCTTCATTACCACAGGGTATATTGACCAATCTATAAGATCATGGAGCGATGATTTGGCATACATAATTAATCATACAGATAAAAAATTCTTTATCTTCGAACAAAAAAATAAATTATTAAAATTGGAATCTCAAAAAAATAAAGATAAAGCTATAAAATTAATGAATCATTATTGTAAATTTGAAATTTCTGATAATCCTTCTAAACTTATCAAGGAACTTGCTCATCATTTGGAAATTAAGTTACCCAGAATTAGATTGTTTATGAATTGGTCTGAAGTAAAAGAACTACATAATACAGGTATGACGATTGCTTCTCATACAGCAACTCATCCGAACTTAACACAGATAAGTGAAGATTCTGTAAATACTGAAGTACAGGAATCATTTAATGTTATAACAAAAAAAATTGGTAATTGTCCGCAAATATTTGCATATCCTTACGGTGAAAGGATTCCAGCCGATACCAATCTACAGCAATTACTTAGAAAGCTAAATATTAAAATTGCATTAACTTCGTGTTTTGGTTCTACGCGACTAGACCCCAGAACAAATTTGATGATAGTTAAACGTATAAATATGCATTATCTTATGGGAATGATGAAATTTAGACTTGTTTTATGGGGTGGATTTAATAAACTTTATAAGGTAAAACATTTAGATCAAACATTATTTATTTAAATTATAATTATCAAGGTTAAATATTGTTTGAGTATTTAGTGGTCAGTTTGCTGTAGCATCCATTTGTAACTTACTATCCAGAATAAGCCTGAGTAAATTATAAAGAACACCATACCGGCATATGTATGAAACAAGCTGAACGCAATATGTGGATTTATATAGTAGCCGCCGAGTATTAACACATAGACGCGCAGGATATTCAATCCCAATAGCACTATTAGTGCTATTGGGAAGACTGATAGTAATTTCTTGTGGTTGAATCTTTTCCAGTCCAGTATGCCTATTAATGCATATAACCCAGTAAATAAGGCGATTGATTCTATGCCTGAGCAATACTGAGCTATATTAATACCGAATTTATCCAGTAGCAGAGTTCTGGGTGGGATTATTGTTGCAGTTAATCCCGTAAGGTTTAAGAGCCATTTAACACTATGTATAACTATTGTTGATAAAACTCTCCAGAGCCCATAGACTAGCGTTAGAAAGCCATAAAATACAATAACTAACACCAATGCATATAGTAGTTCTCTTTTATATTTATTTATGAGTAATCTTAGATTAGCTGAGCCAAATATCCCACCGGCAGCAAATATCAGACTGACTATTAATAAAAATTGAACTATAGCTACCAATACTAAGCTAGTATTGCCTGCCAAGAGTTTGTCTGTCCCTATCCATACACCAATATAACCTAAAACTGATAGAATTAACCAAACTAAATTAAAAACCTTCCAAGGCTTTAATTTTAGATCGTAGCCATGTTGGGCTACCATTATTACGAAAGCAATCGAAGCAAATAGAACTGACTTACCCAAACCACCGTAAATGCCGAAATGGTCTTTATATAATATGCCTCCACCAACAATTCGCGAGCCAATCAATCCGGAATATAATACAAATACAGCTAAAAAAGCGACCGTTCTGTATATTAATGGAGCGATCGCTTTTAAACTGTTTAATCTAGTATATGTCTTAAGATTGTTTAGCACTTAGATTTTGACGTCGAATTACTAAGAATGCCCCGCCGCCTAATACTGCAGCTCCAACTCCAGTAATCAAACCTAATTCTGGTACTAAGGAAACATTAACAAGTGCTAAATTAATATCTGTTGTTAGTCCATAAACGGTGCCACTGTTAGAGCCACCTAATGCACCTTTACTTGCCGCTACTCCAGCTGTAGAACTGTCAGGGCATTCGCCACTAGGAAACTGTACAATATATCCTCCAGCTACAGTTGTCGAACTATCCAGAACATTTGAATTACATGTAACTGCTACGCTAGCGCCACTTACAGGAGACCCATTGTGAGTTATTGTACCAGCGATATAAGTTGTTCCTGAAGGCGTTGCCATAGCCGTAACCGGTAAAAATGCTATAAAACCAAAAGCCACCAGAGCCGATATCAATAATCTCTTCATAAGTCTATACCTCTCTTAAATCTATAATGTATTTAATATGTACCTTTTTATCAAAAAATGCAAGCCTATTATGCAGTATTTTTAGTAAAAAGCTGTAAAAAATACTTCGTTGGCTGTTTAAAAAAGCAGCCATTCCACTTGATATCAGAACGGCTGCTCTAACAATTATATGTTGATTTTATTTTTAGTTTTTATGGCTAGCAATATTTCGACGTCGAATTACTAAGAATGCACCACTACCAATGATGATTGCAACAATTCCCGTAATCACTCCAAATTCTGGTACGAGGGATACGTCCACAAGTGCTAGATTAACATCTACACTAAGGCCGTTAACAACACCATTGTTGGACCCGCTTAAGTTGCCACTACTTGCTGACACATAAGCTGTAGCACCACTAGGGCATTGGTCGGTAGTAAATGTTACTAGATATCCTCCACCTGCAGATGTTGAGCTATCCAGAACATTTGAATCGCATGTAACCACTACGCTAGCACTATCTACAGGAGACCCATTGTGAGTTACTGTGCCAGTAACATAAGCTCCTGGTGATACCGATTGTGCCATAGCTGTAACTGGTAAAAATGCAATTAAACCGAAACTTACTATTAGTGACAAAAATAACTTCTTCATACGCAAAACTCCTTTTACTTCCCCACTAAAAGTAATTAATAATTATTTTAATAATGACTTAATGTTGCAAAGAATGCAATAATAAAATTGACAACAACACAACATTGATTATATTAAATTACCTGACGTATATAGCTTGAATTGATATAATCAAAGCATATGCAAAAACGTGTTATTAAATCTCTGGCCCTAACCTTATTTATATTTGGATTTGCCGGATGGGTATACATAGCATTAGTTGCTTTAGTTCATCCTGATACATTAGGCTTGCAGTTGACCCATTTCTATAAATACCCGCACGAAGATACTTTTGGCGAAATATGTTTCGTAGTATCGATGATAAGCTTCTTTATATACAACCTTATTAAATATAAGAAATCTTAAACTTTATAAAAGATTAAAATAGTAAGATGGTTATTTTTTTTGTGCTAGTACAAGATAGTTAAAAATATCTTATTAGATTTTATAAATTTGTCTAAAATAAACGATAAGTATGAAAATAATAGAAATATTGGATAAATAGTAATACATAAATAGCGCTTTAAGTTTCTGTGGAACATATAGGAGGTCAAGTATTCGTTAAATAGCAAAGAAATAGTTGAGAATAAACTTCCTTGCTCTTTGAATACTTTTTTGTATTTATTATTTTCAAGTAAAACTTTAATACCGTACTTGGTTAATCTCTGGTAATCGTGTGGTTCTTCATGTAAACCACCCAGAAAAGGAGCTGTCAATAAAATATATCCTCCTGGTTTAGTAACTCTCGCCATTTCGGCTATCATCATTTTGGGATCAATATGATGTTCTAGTACTTGAAAAGATACAGTGCTATCAAAACTATTATTATCAAAGGGCAATTTATAATTCTTCAAGAAATCTTTTCCCAAAAATATATCAGGCTTACCATTATGCATATCTTTGTTTATTGAATAGTCTGGAAAGTCAATACCAATATATTTATTACAATCTTTAAACATATTACTATATGGTTTCTGCCCACAGCCATAGTCAAGTATGTCCCCATTAAATTTGAAGTGATTCAAAATGAATTGTACATCACGGCTAGTGTAGAACCTAGATAAAAAAGATGGGGATATATATAATCTCAAATGCTTAGTCATATACATTAGATCAATGGATTATCGAATAAAAATAAACCCATAATTTTAATGAAATATAAACCCAGCCATTAAGCCGATATAAGCCAGTTTAGTCACAGCATTGATTGTAAATGTCAGTATCAAGTTTTGTTTCTTAAAGTAAGTTGTGACTAAGGCGATGCCTAGAATTAGAGCAAATATTGGTACTAGAATTAAGACGTGACCGATAGTTGAAAAGACAAATAAGATCAAAGACAGAATTGCCGCCAGCACCGGATTAAATAATACCGAGCCGCGTTGCTGTATCAGGCCGCGGAAATATATTTCTTCAGCTAAAGCGAACACCACTACACAAGCTGCAACTAATGGCAGCGAAGTATGATCAAATGGATAGTGATGGCGCAGCATAAGATAGCCAATAACGCCTAATACTTGACCAATAATAGCCATTAAAGGCAGTACGGTTAAATAGCCAAGTTTGCCTAACTTAGTTTCCTTAAGCGGCTGATCAAGCACAAACATGAAACGGTAAATCAAAGCCAGTACTAAAATTGAATCGTAAAAGACGACGGTTTGAGCAAATTCAGTACTTTGTGGTAAAGCCAAACTGATCATATTGGCAACCGGCAAAATAGCAGCCGATATCGCTAAGGCTCTAGCTCGTTCTTTCCATAGCGCTAGTCCAATTAAAATCAGAAACGCAGCAGCATTGACATAAATCCCGCCAATCGTAGTTACCGCTAAAGTAACTTGGGTGGCGACAATTACCGCTACAATAATTCCGAAAATCCAAAAATCTTTAAAGTAAGGCTTTAATGATTTAACTTCTTTTCGGATAGATTTACTAATACTTTGGGTAACTTTTGCGTAACTAGATTTTTTTACAGTCGCTAACGACTGGCGGTAAGTTTTCTTGAGTCCTTTGGTAACCTTTAAGTAAGACGTTTTGATGGAGTCAAACACGGATGATTCTTTAATAGACTGAGTAATAGTATCAATCGACATGGTATTAGCTCGCCACTCCAGCTTGCTTATAGGCGGCATAAATTAGAAGACCAATTAAAACTAAAAACAGCGGCGCGAAATACTTTAAATGTACCCGGTTCTTTTTGGGTGTTTCGGCATAGACTAGTTCCACCACGATTAAAGCTATGATTAAAATAACAGTATTAAGTATAAAAACTGTATTGTGAACATTAGTCGTAATATATTGAACCGGTAATTTTAAAAACACTTTGAATACAGCACCCGTTAATTAAGTATTACATTACTACAATCTACTAATTCAGTCAATGTTAGTTTATAACACTAGCATTTATTATCGTATGATAGAGATAAGTTAATTGAAAGAAATATTAAAACTAAGAAATTCTATCTAAAAAATCTAACTTTTATTTGGTTGATCTTCTAATCTTAGTTTTTCGGCTAATGTAGAAGCTTTACCCAAAAAATCCATTGTTCGTTTAATCCGCAATCGACCGAACAACAGGCCGCTAGGACTAATCATAATATTATCAATTAACTCGGCTCGCACCGGACAATTAGTTTCGGTGGGTGGAACACCTTCATCTAATGTGCAGGATGTACATTCTATATTAGCGATATTGGTATTATTAAGAGCTTGTTTTAAGGCGAAGTAACCTTGTCTGGTTCGGCGGTCGGCAAAAGTCTTAGAAATATGGCCGATATGATATGGATCGACTATTTGGTCAGCCGCTTTGTCAACGTAAAATAAATATTCTTCGACATCGCAGACTAAACTTGTTGGTTCGCTGGTGGTTCTTTCTTCCATAAATCTAAATCCGTAATTAAAATTTATAGGTTTTTATTTTAACATCATCCTATAACTAGTACAAATTATTCTTAAATCAGAAACCTAACAAAGATCTTACAGACAAAAATAAGATTACTACATAATATATCTTAATAAATAAAAATTAGCATATAATGTTAAGCCTATGGAGAGAGATAGATTAAATCATCAAGACGTTATTGATTATATTAGAGCTGAAGAAGTCAAACTGGAGCTGGGTTTGATCTCGCTGACCAGTGTGTCTAGAGCGGAACAGCATTTAATGATTAGGGAGGTCCAAGAGAACCGTTTACTAGAAATGACCACCGCAATAGGAGTCAGTTATTTAAATCAGGAGAATACGCTTAGCGTCGCAGAACGCCAGGGATATAACATGCTAGCCAGAATTGAGGCGCTGGAAACCGGCCAACCGCTAGAGGTCAAACCTGATAACAGTCATTTAATCAGTATCTGGGATTTAGAAGCCTATTTAAACACCCTAAATTTGCCATCAGGTGAAGCTAATAAGTTTAAAGGCGCCATAGTTAGAAGCGGCACCCCTCCCACATTAATTATGAATTTATCAGTTATTAACCGGCAGTACATCGAAGGCCTAATTGTTTTTAGGGATAAAGAAATGCCGGTCGATTTGCCTGTCAATAAGCGGCGGTTTGTTAATATGCTAGTTTTGGAGACAGCTTATCGGAGCGGTGAGTTTAGAAAAATCTTTGGTATATCCCGAAAACGGATAATCATAGCTGAAAACCTGATTAATCATTGGCGCGCAACTAACAGTCATTCAGCTAAACCTGAACAATTAGATAGTTAAGCATATTAATTTTATAAACAAACCTATCTTAATATCTCTTGCGAAAATGATCAGTATTGCTTATGATTAAATTGTAATTTTAAAAGGAAAAATTAAATGGAAACTTTAGACAGTCGCTATCGCAAACAAGCGGGTAATCTTATTGTCCACGTCATGGTCGGACTACTGGTAGTCGCCGTCGTCGGGCTGGTCGCCTGGCGGGTCGCTATCTGGCACAACAGTAATAAGAAAGTAGTTCCTGCCAATGTAACTTCAACTTCGGCTACGACCAGCGGCACCAGCACCACACCGACTACTGGCACCAGTACAACAACTACTACCACTACTACACCTGTAGTAGCGGCTGGGACTGACGATACTACTCTTAACAATGACCTGAATAACGTCAACGGCTTGCTAGCCGGACAAAGCAGCGACAGCTCGGCTGTGAACTCCGCTCTGAACGACTCGCAAAATCAAATAACGGTACCAACCAATTAAGGTTATTGAATAAGGAGAATTAAAATAATGAAAACTCGAAACTTAATCACGCGAATCGGCCTATCGACCGCCGCCCTGGCTTTAGGACTCAGCGTCACACTGATAGGTATGGCCAGTGCCCAGAGTAATTCTACAAACGCCACAGCTGCAACAAACTCGGGATCAAGTAGTTCAACCAGTAAACAACAAACTATAGCCAATATCCTCAGCAAAGGCAGTGCCGAAATTAACCGCCGTGAGACTTCCCTATCGAATTTAAATACGCGGATTACCGGCGCCAAAAATCTAACCAGCAGTGATCGATCGTACTTACTTGATGAAGTCCAGACGGAAGAAAGCGGCTTAAACAACCTTAAAACTACCCTTGCCGCTTGCACTACCGTGACTTGTGCTGCCACTAATGCCGAGAGTATTATTACCGAATACCGGGTCTATGCTTTAGTCCTACCCAAAGTCCAGTTAGTCAGAATGGCTGATGACCAGCAGGTTATCGAAACCAGCCTGACAACTCTGACGACAAAGCTGCAGAGCCGAATTACTAATGCCCAAACGGCCGGTGACAATGTTGCTACTTTGCAAACCGATCTTAATACCATGATTGCCGATATCAACGCGGCGGCCGCCATTTCCAAAAACATTGAAACCACTGTCCTGCCCTTGCAACCATCTGATTATGATGCCAACCACTCGGTTTTAGCTGGTGATTTGACACAACTGCAAACCGCCCGGACCGACCTGCAAAATGCGGCGGCGTTGGCCAAAACCATCATTACCGGTTTGAAAAGTTTAGGTAGCAATTCCGGCAGTACATCTTCTGGTAGCGGCAACCAAACTTAATTCTTGGGAATCAAAGATTCTTTAGCCATATCATTTAAAAGTTAAGCACTGTTAGTGTTGTATTAATTCCGCTTGATCTTTTGCCTGCGAACAGAGATAATTTAGCTTAAGCCGTGTATGGGCTGGTTTTAAACCTTCCTCCATACAGACCACTAAACTTTTTAGGCTAGCATACACACCGAACTAGCGTTCAAGCGTCCCTGCCAAGCCTCATTACTACGACATAAACTTCTCGTTAAAAAGAATTATTAGTGAACGGGTATAGTTCTCTATCGAGCAAGTTTTCTTTTGCAACCAAGTCCGTTCAGCTATTAAAAAGTGCTTCGTAATAATGGGGAGATTTATCATGGACTGCGTTAATAGTGTGCGGCAAATAGTTAATGTTACAGCTTATTATTTTCGGGGCGACAACCAACCAGAGTGTTACCCGAAGCGAATGGAATACCACGATCAAAACATCGACTTTAACGAGGATGGGCAGCGCCACCCAGCGCTTAAGGGCCGTCACCTGATCCAGGTCTTTGATATGACTGACGGTCAAGCTAATTACCGGCTAGAGTTTGATACCGCAACACTAGGCTGGACACTGCTATCAGTTACTGAGAATAGTTATCAACCGGGTAGTTTTATATCGCTGGCCGGTTTAAACTACGCCGCCAGGGCGTAGATTAGTTGCTCGTTGTTATTGCGGGTGGAGTTAACGGCATCACTAACCTTAGCTAACGCTAAACCGTTATCGTTATAGGGTTTTAACAGCGGCGCAATTTGCTCTTTTGCATCTTTAGTTAGTTCCAACCAGGCTGCTTCGTCGGCAGGATGTAGGATTACCGGCATCCGGTTGTGAATCGGTTTCATCTCCTGATTCGGTCCGGTGGTAATAATCGAATAAGTCCGCCAGTCCAAGCCGCCGGCGTCCTGCCAGACTTCCCAAACCCCGGCAAAAGCGAATAAATCAAGTTGTTTGGGATGAATATAAAAAGGTTGTTTATGACCTTTTGGGGTAGCTGGCTTTTGCCACTCGTAAAAGCCGTCGGCCGGAATTAACGCCCGTTTATGAAGAATCAGATTACGCCACATCGGTTTATCAAAAATACCGTCGTCGCGGGCATTAATCAGCCGGTAACCAATGGAAGGGTCTTTAGCCCAAGCTGGTATCAAACCCCACTGCATCATTTCCAAATGCCGCCCTGTCTCGTCCTGGATAATCACCGGCATAATTTGACCCGGCGCCACGTTGAAATTAGCGTTTATATCGTAGCCCACTTTAGTCACATTAAACCGCTCCGCCAATTCATCAATCTTTTTATAAAGGGTATAACGTCCACACATAGCCATATTTTAGCAAATAAAGGAGTTAACAATGCGTGAGAAAATTAACGAAGAAGTCAGCGTCATCATGTATTACTCGGCCAAACAACGCCAAGCCTTGCCGCGGGTAATCCGTTGGCAAAATAGTGATTACTCAGTCGGTAAAATCGGCTATCACCACGCTGTTAGAGACGGTCGGACGCTGCATCATATCTTTGAACTAGTCGATAGGGATGATAAGTTATGGTTCAGATTAAACCTGGACACCAGTAATTTGCACTGGAAATTGGAGGCCATCAGCGATGGACTGGCCGATTAACTATAATCTGCCGCTGATCATGCATATCGACCTCAATTCCTGCTTTGCGATTTTGGAACAACAGGCCAACCCTTTAATCAGGCATAAACCGGTGGCCATTGCGGCCTATGACACGCCTAGAGGGGCGATAATCGCTTCTTCTTACGAAGCTAAACATTTAGGCATTAAATTGGGGATTAACGTCAGAGAGGCCCGTCTGTTATGCAGGGATGTAATTATCATGATGCCCGACCCCGATAAGTACTTCGATGCCCACCGCCGCTTTAAAAAGGTCTTATATAACTATACCGACGCCATTACCCCGAAATCAGTCGATGAGTTTGTAATCGATTTTAGAGGTTCAACAGCTGTTAAACGCGGTAAATCACTGGAAGAAATTGGCTATGCTATCAAACAAGACATTAAACGCTCCATTGGTGAATATGTAACGGTTAATGTTGGTATCGGCACTAATCGTTTCTTGGCTAAATTAGCCGCCGGACTACATAAACCAGATGGCTTAGATAAGATAACTGGCAATAATTTACGCGATGTCTACTCAACTCTGGAGCTGCTCGATTTACCGGGCATTAACACTCGCTACCAAGCCAGACTGAACTGCTCTGGCATTTATACGCCACTGCAATTCTTAGATGCCCCGTTGGAGCTGCTTAAAAAGCGGGTGTTTAAGAGCGTAGTCGGGTTGTATTGGTATATGCGCCTGCGCGGCCATGAAATTGACTCGGTTAACTTTGCCCGTAAGAGTTTTGGCCAGCAATATGCTCTGGGTGATAAAACGACCGATAAGGAACAATTGTCACGATTGTTAATGAAATTATGTGAAAAAGCCGGCCGGCGGCTTAGAAACGCTAGTTATTCGGGCAGCGGCATTCATTTATGGCTTAACTTTGACAACCGGACCTATTGGGCACAGGGTAAAAAACTTAAGTCGTCAATCTACTCCACCCAAGATATTTTCTTAAACGTCCAGCGATTACTTAATCAGGCCCTAATCCCAACTAAGGTCACCAATATCGGCGTCACGGTTTATGATCTAACGCCGGTGAAACCGGAACAGCTGGGACTGTTTGACGATACCCGGCTGGATACCCGCTCGCTAGCCAAAGCCGCCGACCAAGTTAATGACCGCTATGGTGAATTTACATTAGTGCCAGCGTTAATGGCTAATATGCAAGATGTAATCCTAAAAAGAGTGGCTTTTGGCAGCGTTAAAGATTTATAAACCCAAGGGGTTATTTAATGTAGTACTGGACTTGGACCGAATAATAAAGTTGGTTCTGGCCAGGTTGTAAACTTAACGATTGAGGTGAAGTTGATTGGAGGTCTAAATTAGAGCCAGCACATTCCCCACCGTTACAAGGCGACACATTATTACTACTTAAGCCGTTATCAACTACTGTTTTAACAGCCGCAATTTTAAAGCCCAAGTTTTTGGCGGATTGTTCAGCATTGGCTCGGGCATTTTGTTCAGCCTGACTTCGGGCGGTATTCGATAGGTTGTTTTGCATAGCGACGCTGAAATCGACCGTCGGGCTAACGTCGCCAGTCGGGTTGGTCGTCACCAAATAGTTCTGGACAGATTGAGCCAGATTAGTATTATCATCGATGGTGACTGTCGGATCTAACTCATAGGTATACTCACCGTTGTCTTGGGAGATTGGTACTGGTGTAACCGGCAAATAACCTCCTGAACTATAACCGTTTGAGCTGATTTGGATATCTTTAGACGGGACACCTAAGGCTTTTAACTTGCTGACCAGCTGATTGCTGAAAGTCGTTAATTGAGACAGGGCTGTGGACTGATCAGCATTAGTGAAGTCATAGGTTGGCGTAAAAACGTATTCGTCCGGTATAGCAGTTAGTGTCGCCTCGCCCGTAACGGTGATAACCCGATCCGAAGCCTTAACATTAGGTTGCCATGGTTTCCAGGCAATGACGATATATAAAACTAAGCCGATCACAACTAGCGATAAAATTAGTGAAAACAGCTTGTACCCTCTAGGAAATTTTAACTTCTGCTTAACTGGCGCGTCATCTTCGGTATAAGTTTTAAGTGGCATAGTATTAATGCTTATCCTTAATCCGCATAATAACAATCACTGGCTAAAAAGTAAAGTTGATGTATTGGTCCATAACATATTGGACTCCGTTACAGTCAATTGTAATTGTTCTAGTAAGTATTGCATAGGGCTTTTAAGCTTTAAGGTCCAGTGCGGTCTTACGGTGTTGTACCAGATCAGCCAGTCC
>Ga0326727_10003802_pt1 | contig 47237 bp, 38 predicted proteins | sample MB2enrmetagenome_FD_207643 | JGI IMG/M metagenome (GOLD analysis project Ga0326727, IMG submission 207643) | Lab enriched peat soil microbial communities from McLean, Ithaca, NY, United States - MB29MY | ecosystem: Environmental > Terrestrial > Soil > Wetlands > Peat | place: USA: New York... | reverse complement strand
TATCGGAAACGCTGTCAAATTTACAGATAAGGGTGAAGTGGCGGTTAAAGTAAGGGTGTTGAAAGAGAGTAAAGAAAAGGTGCTTTTGCAAATCGAAATACAGGATACGGGTATCGGAATATCTGATGAGACCAAGCAACAGCTATTCCAAATATTTATGCAAGCAGATGCTTCTACAACACGGAAGTATGAAGGAACTGGCCTTGGACTTGCTATATCTAAAAAGATATTAGAGGTTCTTGACGGAACGATTGAAGTTGTCAGCGAACTGGACAAAGGCAGCACATTTATCATAACCTTAGAGCTAGAAAAAGGGCAACTCGGAGACGAGGAACAGAAGATCAGGCCCCCTAAATCCACTAATTTGAATGGTCTAAAAGTAATGATCGTCGATGATAATGCGAGTAATCGGATTATCTTCAGCGAATATCTTGGTGAGACAGGATGTAAGGTTATTAGTGCAAATGATGGTATAGAGGGGTTTGAGATTCTTAAAGGATTAACTTCTGAAAGTTTGCCTCAAATTGTACTTGTGGACTACATGATGCCTGGAATGAGTGGCCTTGAATTTGGAGAACAGGTGTTGAAGGATAAAAGGTTAAAAAATATAAGGCTTATTCTGGTAAGTTCTGCTGCTCAGAAGGGAGATGTAAGAGCAGCGAAAGAGTTTGGATTTTCCGGTTACCTTTCAAAGCCTGTCCGAAAAAAGGAATTAATTGACGTTATCTCAGGTATTGATTTTCAGGAAATACCTGGAACAATAGGAAATTTGGTTACAGGACATTTGATACCAACTATTAGTATTCTACTCGTTGAAGACATGTTAGCAAATCAAAGGTTGGAGATGGTAATGTTAAGAAAGCTTGGGTATTCAGTAGAACTAGCTATCAATGGAAAACAGGCAGTCGAGATATGCAATACCAAAAAATATGATCTCATTTTGATGGACTGTCAAATGCCCATGATGGACGGATATGAAGCGACGGATCAAATACGAAAAGAAAGTGAATTTAATAAGAACACTGCAATAATAGCGATGACGGCCCACGCCATGGAAGGTGATCGAGAAAAATGTATTGAAGCAGGTATGGATGACTATATTAGCAAACCGATCACTATGGCAATAATCGAAGATACAATTGGAAAATATTTAAAATAGGTAATACTAGATTCGCTCTTACTCCGTCAAATGCAGAGCTTTTCCTCCATGCAGCAGATAATATAAAAAGGTACATGCAAGCGCTACAATCGCCATAGCTATATACATTCCCCGGTAACCAGTAAAAGGAATAAATAGCCCTAAGACAAATGGCCCAATGCCCATCCCTAGGTCCATGAATATATAAAAGGTAGAATTTGCCAATCCCATTCGCTGTGGTGGTGTTAATTTAACAGCAATGGCTACGCCACACGACTGTATAACTCCCAAACCAAAACCAAGAAAAGCTCCGGCTAATAACAGGGTAACCCCATGACTAGCTTGGCTAAGAAGTATCATCCCAATCATAAAGATTAAAAAAGCTGGATACATGGTTATATTATCACCTTTGGCATCAAACAATCGACCGGTAAATGGTCTCGAAATCAAGATAGTGACAGAGTATACAATGAAAAAGAAACTAGCGGTGTCCACTAAGTTAATTTCTTTGGCGAACGGTGCGAGAAAGGAAATAACACTTGAATAGCACAAGTAAATAATGCCACAAACAACACAAATCGGAATGGCCTTAACTTCAAAGAAATTGATCCATTTGAATCCATTCATTACTTCTAATTGTTCATCCGTTAATTTAATTTCAGGAATCGTTAATAAGAGAGTACTCACAAAACTTAATAGCGAAAAAATTGTGCAAGCGACAAAGATTAATCTAAAGCTTCCATGTTGGAGAAGGAATACCCCTAAAAAGGGACCGATAGCCGATCCCAGAGTAAGGCTCAGCATGTAATAACCGATACCTTCTCCTCGCCTGCGCTTAGGAATAATATCCGTGACAATTGTCGCAATTGCTGTCGCACCAATACCATAAGCTGCACCATGAAAGAAGCGAATACCAAACAGGAACCAAATATTATTCACACAAAAATATAATAATGTCATAGCCATACATAAAATTGTTCCCGTAACAAGCATCTTTTTTCGGCCTACCCGTTCAATCCATCTCCCACAAAACAGACGCGCAATAAGGGCACCGATTACAAAAATGCTAGACGCAAGTCCAGCCTGACTTGGCGAGGAGTGAAAAGTATCCATCGCATATACTGTCATAATTATAACTAACAAGTAGTAGTTTAACATAAGAAAGAAATTGGTGAAGGTACCGATTAAGAAATCCTTTGTCCATAATTTAGAGTGATTCATCAATTCTGCTCCTTGTTTCTTAATTATATAAAGGTCGTGTAATTTAGCGGGTGGAAATCCCGTTTGGTAATACGCAAGCGACGTCACCAATAGCGAATCTTGGAACGATAGATAACATCTTTACCTGGAAGTGACTCGGCGCGCTCGAAATCCCATAGGTCTTGCGGATTTAGGCCTTTCGCAGAAGTTGACCCAGTTTGAGGTTAGAAAAAACTAAAGAAAGTGGAGTTATTTAATGATAAGGACAGGAATTTTGGATTGATGGAGAACCGTATGGCTTACACTACCCAAGAACTCCTTGATACCGCTTAATCCTCTACTTCCCATAATGATAAGATCGCAGTTATAATCTTTGGCATGATTCAAAATTACATGGGCAGGTGATATTCCTCCTATTAAATGAGCTTTAGAGAGGTTCGGAAGACTTGACAGTGCCAGCTCCACTTTTGCAATAATATCTTTACCTTCTTGATAAATTGAATCCTCAAGGGGTAGAAAGCTATCCATTTCTGTACCAAATGCCGCGGGGACCTTAATTACATGGACGACTTGAACTTCTATTACCGGATTGGTTTTTGCTATCTCTAACGCTTTTTCAAATGCACATTGGGCTAAATCAGAGTCGTCATAGGCAACCAAAATTTTAGAACACAACATCACTTTCACTACCTTTCACCATGTTTAACTCTAGGATGTGTTTCAGTTATTTTTAGGTTTTTAACACCTCTTGCAGATTGTAGCATTGACTATATATAAAAGAAAATATATATTTAGTTATACTTTTATTACTATTTAGCTATTAAGGGGAAGAATATCTTATGAACTTTAATCATTTGAAATATTTTCAAGTTGTTGCTCACTTGGAAAATGTAACACGAGCAGCAGAAGAACTGCATATTGCACAACCATCTCTTAGCAAAACAATTTCACGTTTGGAAGAAAGTGTAGGCGTTCCTTTATTTGAACGTCAAGGAAAACGCATAGAACTTAATCAGTTTGGTAAAATATTTCTTCGGAGAGTAGAACGAAGCTTTAACGAATTAACGGAAGGACAACGTGAGGTAACAGACTTAGCGGGACTTGAACGCGGAAGAGTTACGGTGGGTGCTACAACTGCACGGCTATTACCGGACCTCTTTAAGGAATATTTGACACATCATCCACACGTTAAATTTCGGCTTTTTCAAATTACACAGCAACTAGAAATACAAAAACAACTCATGAATGGCGAAATCGACCTTTGTATTTCAACCCTGCCAATTGAACAGTTGGAAATCCATTGTGAATCCTTGATAATTGAAGAAATTTTCTTGGCCGTACCACCAGAGCATCGTTTAGCTGGTCAAAAGAGTATAAGGCTAGAAGAAATAGCGAATGAGCTATTTATTCATCAATCAGCAGAATGCGGACTTCGGGAGGTTACAAACGATTTTTGTCAGCAAGCAGGATTCACTCCCAATATTGCTTTTGAGAGCTCTACCCCTGAAGTAATATGCAGTCTGGTTAAAGCCGGATTTGGTAACGCCTTTATTCCGGCGTATTGGTGGGAAGGAAATTTTACGGACTCACTGGTAAAATTGCAGATTGAAGATCCCACTTGTCAGAGAACTATTTGGTTATCGTGGGTTAAAGAGCGTTATTTGTCAATGGCAGCTCGCGATTTCAGTAAATTCGCGATTGAATATTTCTCACAGGCTAATGACACCGGACACTCAATTTAGACATTTTCGTCTATATCGATGGTTCCCAAATTCAAGAAATTCAAATTTTTTTTGTAGAAAAAGTCAGATCGTTAACAAACCGGTATATTACCGAATTGAGGGGTAATATACCGGTTTGTTGTTGGTGGCCCGTTTTGGTCTGCTTTATGAGTATCCCGGTAAACCTCTGCCTATAACGATATGAACATCAAATTATTAACGATAATATAACGTTATAATCTCGATATAATTGACGTTATGTGATAAACTACAACTAGTTAGGAGGGACAATTATGAAATCTGAAAAGACAACCATGTCCGATATTGCCAAGGCCCTGGCAATTTCCAATATTTCAGTCAGCAGAGCTCTTTCTGGGCAGGATGGAGTCAGCGAAAAATTAAGAAGCAAAATTTTAATGAAAGCAAGTGAAATGGGATATTTGAGGCCCAGGAATTCAAGCGATAAAAAAATACTGGTACTTCATCAAAAACCCTTCATCCAGGACAGCAGCAATTACAGCCACAAGATTCAGAGCATTGAAAAAGCACTGCAAACGATGGGCTGCGAATATGATATTGAATTTGTAGATAAGAATCGGCAGGAAAAACTGTATCTTCCGAATAAAGTGGCGAAGGGCACCGGCTTTGACGGGATTATTTTTATCGGAGGATTTGAAAACGGTTATGTAGAATTTGTCGCCTCGAAAATTAAAAATCTGGTGTTTTTTACGGGTTACTCGCCAGCCATTGACTGCGACAGTGTCTGGTATAATTTCAATAACAGCGGATATAAGCAGTGTGAATACCTGATTAAAAAGGGGCACAAAAGAATCGGTTTTATAGGCAGCAGCAGCAGCGCCTATCTTAATAAAGAAAAGGCGCTTGGCATCGAATTGGCTTTAGAGGACCATGCTTTGCCGGTAAGAGATAATTTCTTTATTTATGCCGAGGGAAGCTTTGAAGAAAAGGTCAAAGAACTGATCCGGAGCAATGAGGGACCCACCGCGATCATCTGCCAGTGGGATTATACGGCGATCAAGCTGATCCAATATTTGTATGAAGCAGGGGTCAGAGTGCCGGAGGATTTATCGGTAATCGGCAGCGGAAATACTGAGATGGCTTCGCTGAGCATCCCCGCTCTGACGACTTTAGAAATGCACATCGATTATGCCTGTGAATGCGCGGTCGAACTGCTTTTAAAAAGGATCGAGGAGCCCGCTAAGCCTTATGAAACGATCCTGATCAACAATACGCTTGTTGAAAGAGACTCTGTAAAGGCCCTTGAGTAACGCAGTCTTCAAACTTATCAAGGAGGGGCAGTAGATGGGCAAAAATATAATCATTGGTTTTATGAAAGATCACAAGTTTTCTTATATCATCGGCATTCTATTTATGCTTCTCTCGTCTTACATCCAAACTCTTTTTCCTAAAGTGCTGGGAAATACGGTTGATGTTCTGAAAACAAATAACTTTCAGCCGAACGCCGTGTATGTCAATATTGCCTACATTCTGCTGATTGCCGTCGGCACGTTCGGATGCACCTACGCCTGGCGGAATTTAGTCATAGGAAACGGGCGCAGCCTGGAATGTTTTTTGAGAGAAAAACTTTTCGACCAGTTTCAAAGGCTCTCTCCTGAATTTTACAGCCACCGGAAAACGGGCGACTTGATCGCTTATGCCATTAATGATATCAATGCCGTGCGGCAAACCTTCGGCCCCGCTGCCGCGCTGGCTATCAATGGAATCGTGATTTGTGTGATTTCCATTTATGAAATGGCGCAAACGATTAACTGGCAGCTTACCCTCCTGTCGCTGTTCCCGATCCCCTTGATCGTTTTCTTTATGTTTTACATCGGCCGGATTGTAAAAAAGCGTTTTAGAAAAGTGCAGAAGACCTTTGCCGCTATCTCCGACAGAGTTAATGAAAACATCACCGGGATCTGCGTGATCAAGGCCTATGTGCAGGAGGACAAAGAGGTCGAAAGGTTTCAAAAGTTGAACGATCAGATGGTGGAGGCCAATATGAGCATGGTAAAGGTTTCGGCTTATTTGGCTCCCGTGATTGAATTGTGTTTCACGATCAGTTTTGTCTTTAACCTGATCTGGGGGGGCAATATGGTTCTGAAAGGGAGCATCACCCTCGGGGACTTTGTCGCCTTTAACGGCTACCTGACGATCATCCTGGCTCCTGTCATCTCAATTGGCCAGGTGATTACGATTTTTCAAAGAGGCATGGCGTCTCTCGGCAGATTGAACGAGATATTTAACGTGAAACCCAAGGTAAAAGAAGGGGGTTCCATAGCGAGATTTCCGGAGCAATACTCCATAAGCATCAACGCTCTGTCTTTCTCTTATCCCGAAGCCGAAAAAGAAGCCTTGAGCGATATCAGCCTTGAAATTCCTCAAGGCCATACCTTGGGTATCATTGGGAAAACGGGTTCGGGGAAAAGCACACTTGTCAACCTGCTGTTAAAAATGTATAACGTCGAGCGAGGAAAAATAGTTATTGGCGGAAATGACCTCAACGATTTCAGGTTGGAAGCGCTGAGAAGCGGCTTTGGGTTCGTTCCGCAGGATAACTTTTTGTTCAGTGCGTCGATATCCGAGAACATTCGGTTTTTTAAAGACGGCTATTCCGGTGACGATGTAGAACGTGCCGCGCAGAACAGCTGCGTCTATCAAAACATCATGGAGCTGTCCAATGGTTTTGAAACGATTCTGGGGGAACGGGGCGTCAACATCTCCGGAGGACAGAAGCAGAGGGTTTCCATCGCCAGAGCGCTCATCAAGGACCCTGAAATCCTTGTGCTGGACGACGCTCTTTCTGCGGTGGATACCGTCACGGAAGCGGAAATCCTGCTCAACCTGCGAAAGGTGAGAAAAAACAAAACCACCCTGATTATTGCCAGCAGAATCTCCGCGGTCATGGAGGCCGACGAAATCATAGTCCTTGACCAAGGCAGGATCTCCGAGCGAGGGACCCATGCGGAATTGCTGGAGAATGGAGGGCTGTACCGTGAAATCTACGACTTTCAGTTTGATGGCGAAAAGAGGCCGGGAAGCCAAGCCTGTTAAAAAACATAATTTTAAAAGGCTCTTGCTGCTGAACCTCCCGCACAGGAAAAGGATTGTGCTGGCATCAATCTGTGTGCTATTAGTCAACGGCGCCCAGCTTGCTAAACCCTATATTCTCAAGATCGTAATCGACGATTTCCTGACAAAGCATCTGGCCCAAAGAGGGCTCTTTTCGCTGAACTCCATGGGCATACTGTATTTTGTTGTAGTGGCGCTCAGTGGATTTTTCGCGATTGCGCAGGTCAATCTAATCAACAAGGCCGGTCAGGAAATTATGAGGAGCCTCCGGAGCCGTGTTTTCGAAACCATTCAGCTGCTGCCGCTCTGGTATCTGGATAAGACGTCCTCGGGCAATTTGATCACCAGGGCTACCAATGACGTGGAAGCCTTGAGCGAATTGTACACGGACGTGCTCATCAGCCTTTTTCAGGATGCCTTTCTGATTCTGGGCATCATCGGTGCCATGTTCCTGATGGATGCTCGGCTGGCTCTAATTTCGTTTACCGTGATTCCCATCATGTTCACGGTCATTTTTCTCCTGCGAACAAAGATAAAACAGAATTTCCAGATCGCGAAGAGCCTGATCGGGAAAATCAACGGCTTTATGGCCGAGAACATATCCGGCATGAAGCTGATTCAGTTCTTTCATGGAGAAAAAGAGAAGAAACAAGAGTTTATGAAATTAAACAAAGAATATTACAAAGTTACTTCCTTTCAAGTATGGATGAACAGTTTTTTGAAGCCGATGTCGGACGTATTTCAAAGCCTGGCGGTTGCCATCCTGATTTGGTACGGCATGGGCAAAATCGGGAGCCAAACTCTTAAAATAGGCGTGCTATATGCCTTTACCACCTATATTAAGCAGTTCTTCACCCCCATCTCGGATCTTGCCGACAATTATACCTCCATTCAATCGGCCTTCGTTTCAGCGGACAGAATTTTCGAATTGCTGGACCAACAAGATAATCTGGAGGATCTGAACGCGGGGCTCGCCATGGAGCGGATGCAGGGGAAAATAGAATTTAAAAATGTCTGGTTTTCGTACAACGACAAGGACTGGATTCTAAAAGACATCAGCTTCACCGTCGAGAAAGGACAAATGGCCGCTTTCGTCGGTCAGACCGGCGCGGGCAAGACCACAATCATCAGTCTTGTCAGCGGGTTCTATCCGCTTCAGAAGGGGGAGATCTTGATTGATGGCCTTAACATCAACGACATCAAAAAAAGAGACCTGAGACGAAACGTCGCCGTAGTGCTTCAGGATGTGTTCCTGTTCTCTGAGACGATCGCCAAAAATGTTTCGCTCAATGATGACATCGACGGCGCTGTAATAGAGGATGCCTTAAAAACTTCTTGCGCCCAAGAGTTTGTTGACAGTCTCCCCGGGAAAATCCACGAGCCGGTTATGGAGAGGGGGAGCACTCTTTCCGCAGGTCAGAGGCAACTGCTTTCCTTTGCCAGGGCGGTGGCGCACAACCCTTCGGTCATTGTTTTGGATGAAGCCACCGCCAATATCGACACGCAGACCGAGGTTCTGATTCAAAAAGCGATTGAGAATCTGGCCAAGAACAGGACCACCTTAATTATCGCTCATCGGCTTTCCACCATTCGAAATGCCGATAAGATCATCGTCTTGAAAAAAGGTGAAATTGTTGAAACAGGCAACCACGCTGAACTGATGGAAAAGGGCGGCTATTATAAAGAAATGGTCTTGGAGGGGCTCAAGGGAAACATCGATCTCACTGCTTAAATGTAAATAAAAGCACTAAAACAATTCCTTCACTACTGATCATACCGTCATTAATACTAAGGATAAAAAACGAAGAAGAAGTGCTGCCAAAAACTAGCGGGGTACAGCGATTATTGTTTAAAGACACGTTAGCGTTTGATTCCGTTAAAATGCATAACTCTACGGAGCGTTTATTGAAAAATTCCAGTTTATTCATTACTATTGATACAGGGAGGCAGTGACAATGCAAAATATAAATGTTGGCAACATTATTCGTGAATTGCGTACAGAAAGAGGAATGACGCAAAAACAGCTTGCGGATAAAATGAATATCAGCGATAAAACCGTTTCTAAATGGGAACGGGGTTTAGGCTGTCCCGATGTTTCTCTGCTCTCGGAACTGTCCGACCTACTTGACGTTGATATAGCTAAACTATTGAGCGGTGATTTAGCACCCAATAACTTTGTGGGAGGAAATATGAAAAAGACAAAATATTACGTCTGCCCTATGTGTCATAACATTTCACTTTGCACAGGTGAAGCCGAAGTATCATGCTGTGGCAGAAAAATTGATCAGCAGCAACTGCAGAAAGCCGAAGAAAATGAGATGCTTTCTGTTGAGGTAATCGAAGATGACTGGTATATAACAGTGGCCCATCCAATGAACAAAGAACACTATATATCCTTTGTCTCACTGGCAACCGGTGACCGTGTACAGATTATCAAGCAATATCCCGAATGGGATATGCAGCTTAGGATACCCAAAAGAGGTCACGGAATGCTTATTTGGTACTGTACAAGGCACGGATTATTTTATCAGTTAATGTGAAGGAGTTTTAGGTGTGAAATATATCAATGACAATTTTGACCTCGCTGAGTCTGTTTCCAAAACGCAGCAGTTTATAGTTATTTCAAATTGTGGTTTTTCGGGGAACAACAACTTTGAAACGATGAAAGTTGTATTTACGTCACACTAAACTATTTAAATTTCTAGATGCCATATTCTCATTGATCCTTGGAGATCTGTATTCTAGTGAACTCTTGGATAGAGGGATGTAGTTAAAATGTCTATGGGGTTGCGAAGATTTTTTTCAAAATAGCATCAAATGTCACAACAGAAATACAACTTATTTAGAACGAATTGAAATGATTTGTTCAAACATATTCTTATAGCCCATGCTCATGATGCTGTGGATTAAAATAAATTCTAAATCTTCGGCGCTTATCTATTGCTTGCAGTGTTCGCAAAAGTGAAATATGATTATGATAAACGGAACTTTTGGGCAATGAGGAGTCCTCGGCAATGGAATATGTTAACGATCTGCTGCTTTACTTAAAGCGCAAAAGCAAGAAAAGCGGGCAAGTAATCGAAGCTGAGTGCAAGAGAACGAACGAAGGGTTTGTAGTGCTCAAGGGCAGCCACATTGAGACAATTATTCCGAGAGCATACCCCAGGCATTAAAGAAAGACGAAGGAAAGCTCAGGTCGATGAAAATGGTCTGCTGCAGGAGGACGTTCTGTTTCATAGTCCGTCATATTCGGCAGCGTTTGTTATTGGCGGACATACAAACGGACTCATTGACTGGAAAACTTCTGATGGCAGAACCCTGAAGGAAATTGAAGGAAACGAATAACTCTTTAATCGAATAGTATTTTTGAGGATGCATCATCATGATTTAAGGTTAGGGAGGCTATCACCTTTCATGAGTCTAATTGAGGTTACCCATCTCTCGAAAGAGTTTCAAATTGCCAAGCGTCAAGAGGGAATAAAGGGAGCATTGCGAAGTCTTTTTCACAGAGAATATACAACAAAGCTGGCTGTGCAGGATATTTCTTTTGCAGTAAACGCAGGAGAGATTGTCGGGTACATCGGTCCAAACGGAGCAGGCAAGTCCACGACGATTAAGATGCTGACCGGGATTCTTGTGCCAACGTCCGGTGATATCCGAGTCAATGGTCTAACACCCTATAAAGAACGCCAAAAGAATGCCCGACAAATCGGGGTGGTCTTTGGGCAGCGAACCCAACTTTGGTGGGATTTGCCGACCATTGAATCCTTTGAACTCTTACGGCAGGTATTTCAAATTTCCAAGGAACAGTACCGGCAAAATATGGCCCGCTTTTCCGACATCTTGGGTCTCGAGGAATTCCTGCAAACACCTGTCCGGCAATTGTCCTTGGGTCAACGAATGCGAGCAGACATTGCCGCTTCCTTACTTCATGATCCTGTGATCTTATTTCTCGATGAGCCGACGATTGGCTTAGATGTGGTGGCGAAGGAACGGATGCGGAGTTTTATCCGGGAAATTAACCGGGAGAGGGAAGTTACGGTCATCCTCACGACGCATGACATGTCCGATATCGAGAAACTCTGTCAGCGCATGATTTTGATTGACCATGGACAAGTAATGTATGATGGAGAGTTAGCGAAGATCAAAGAGAGGTTCGGTAAACAGCGCGTTTTGATCATTGATCTCGAAGAGGAGAGGAGCGACTTTTCTATCAAGGGGGCCAAAGTGATCAAACAAGCAGGAAATCGTCAATGGTTGCAGTTTAACCGCGACGAGATGAGTGCCTCTCAATTGATTAGCCGGATCTCGGAGAACTGCGAAATCAAAGATTTGTCCATTCAGGACCCGGAGATCGAGGTAATGATTCGCCATATTTATGAAAGTGGACTCAACGAAGAAGCCCAGTAGCGTCCACTTAGACGAGGCTGGACAATGATCACTTTGATATAGTAGGAGTTATTTCTGGTCTTAAAAAAAGACTGTCATTTTTTCTATCCTGCACTTACGGTCATCATTGCTTCTAATCGGCCAAATTATGAAAATGCCACGGCAGATTGTGCGCCGGCCCTTGACTACCCCGCATTTTAACATTTACGGCCCCTAATACTGAAAAAGCATTAGGGGCTGTTAGAATTTAGATCAGTCTACCAATACCACGGATAATAGTAACATCTGAGTTGAGGTGCTCAAAAGAAATATTTTCTCGAAGAAAGGAAAGATTGGATATGGGTTTAAAGGTAACAGTTTTAGTAGAAAACACAGTGGGGGTTTCGATTGGTGTGGTGGCCGAATGGGGCCTCGCGATGCTCTTGGATTTCGGTGATGAACGCATCTTATTAGATACCGGTGAACAAGGTAACATTGTCAAAAATGCCAAGGCTCTTAAGATCGATCTTGACCAGGTCGATAAACTGGTACTAAGCCATGGACATTATGATCACACCGGAGGACTTATGGAATTTCTCAAGTATAAAGGGCCAATCCCGGTTTATGCCCATCCGGAGTTGTTTATGGGGCACTATGGAGGAAGTTCCAGTGGTCAAGGTAAACGTTATATTGGTGTACCGTACAGGTTAGAGCAGCTTGAAAGTGCCGGAGCGAATTTTATTTGGCAGCGGGAGCCTATGAAAATAAGACCGGATCTATGGCTGAGCGGAGAAATACCACGCAACTCGGATTTTGAGCGGGTGGATGATCGGCTGTTGCAGAAAGATGGTTCGCAGTTTGGGCAGGATCTGCTGCCAGATGATTTTAGTTTATTCTATCAAAATGACAAAGGATTGGTAATTTTCCTTGGCTGTGCTCATGCCGGACTAGTTAATATAGTCGAGTACGCAAAAAAAGTGACTGGAATCGATAAGGTACGGGCTATTGTCGGAGGTACCCACCTTGGGCCGACAAGCCCAGAACAAAAGGAAAAGACGATTGCTTATCTGAGAACATTAGATTTGGAGACCCTTGCTCCCAATCATTGTACGGAATTGCCGATGGCCAGCCGTTTGGCTGTCGAATTTCCTGCCCAGTTCAAATGGGCGAGTGTTGGTACGACATTGGAATTCTAAGAAGAGTTCTGTCTCACCTCTAAGCCCATTGCACCTCAAGACAACTGCCTATCGTCGTGTCGATGGACATTGCAAATGTGGTGAGGGACAACCTGTTATGGGTGTTTGAGAGGTTATACCAACCAGTTAGACCACGATGTCATGGCACACGGGGCATAGCCAAAAGAATATTTGAAGTGGATGTCTTTCTTGAGCTTCTGGAAATTGCCTTCTATAAATAATAGACGCTGACTTTTTGATAAAACAATGAGGGAGTTGACTTAGAATGGGAAATTTGGTTAAACACTTTAAAGAATTGGCTCCTGAACTATATTCAACTGCCGGCGGGAAGGGGGGCATGCTGGCGAGAATGTTTCAGAGGGGCTACCCTGTACCGGAAGGCTTTGTAATCTTTCCGTCAGCTTTTCTTGAACAAAAGCTGAGTGATAATGCTTGGGCTGAGATTGAAGCTTACCTCAGTGACCTTGTTAAGAACGTCGAAGGGGAGGCAAGTTTGGCAGTCAGATCGTCCGCTTTAAGCGAAGATTCAGGCTTAGCCTCCTTTGCCGGAGAGTTTGAAACGGTCCTCAATGTGAAAGCAGAAAATGTACGGGAAGCAATTTATACGGTTATTGGTTCATGTCAGTCTGAGCGAGTTAAAGTATATAGTTCGGTCCAGGGAATCGACCAAAATCAAACGATCGCTGTGGTAGTTCAGTTAATGATCCAGTCAGAAATTGCCGGGGTTTTATTTACCGCTCAGCCAATTACGGGCAGCCACACTAGTATGTCCGGTAACTTTGTCTATGGCTTGGGCGAACAGTTAGTCTCCGGAGAAGCCAACGCTTATCCCTTTAAATTGCTCAGACCGAAGGGTAAATACGACGGTCCACGGGAGTTTAAAAATTATGCGGCGGATCTTTTTAGATATGCAGTCAAGCTGGAGAAAGAGTATGACAGAGCGCAGGATATTGAATGGGCTGTAGTCAAGGGGAAAGTTTATATTCTTCAGTCCAGACCGGTTACCAGCCTGCGCACCATTAATTACGATACCTACGAAATTAACGAAAGTCGCGACGGAGATTTCTTATGGACTAACAACAACGTCGGGGAAGCTTTACCGGATGTGATGACCCCTTTCACCTGGAGTCTGATTCGGGAGCTTGATCTGGAATGTCAAAAGCTTACCGGTTATTATTTATGGTCAGGAAATATCTGCGGCAGGGTTTATTCGAATGTCAGCATGTTGTTGTCGTTGATGCCGCAGTTTGGCATCAGTCTAAAATGGGGTAAAAAATTGATCGGGGATGTTTTCGGCAACATCCCCGATCAGGTTGAGGTGCCGCTCTATCCTTTTGCCAGAATTCCGCTGCTCAAGGAGTTGATTCAAAGGGGTAGGAAGAGTGTCCGACGGATCAAAGAGGCGCAACAAAACAAAGAATATTATCTTAAGCATACTCAGCAATGGTGTCAGGAAGTTATCCGGCAGATTAGCGAGTCTGATTCACGGTCGCAACTCCTTGAACTGTGGTTGAACGAAATAAGGCCTTATGTATCCAAACTTTGGAATGTGTGGTTGGGAGGGGCCAGCGGCACCACCCTTGTGACCCTGCGCAAACGCCTGATCAAACTGGTCGGTGAGGAAGACGCCAACCTTCTGCTGTCCAATTTTCGTGGGGATAGTGGTTTGGAGAGCCTTGGTCCGCTGATCGGGATCATGAAAATCAGCAAGGGTGAACTGAGCCCCGGGGAGTATCTGGCGCAGTATGGTCACCGCAGTCCGCATGAGTTTGAAATGTCTATTCCGTATCCAATTGAAGTTGAAGGCTATCTGGATAAGCAGCTTGCCGAATATCAAAAAGCCGGTGTTGATGTAGAGAAGCTTTTGCAAAAACAGCACGAGCAATACATTCTGGCGACAAAAAAGTTTAGCCGGCGTTATCCGGCTAAACAGAAATGGCTGGAAAAAAAACTTGCCAAACTAAGGCAGACCGCCCAGCTAAGGGAAGCCTTGCGCTCCGAGTTTGTTAAGACGTTTCGGGTGATGCGCATCTTTATGCTTAGGCTCAGTGAGCTGGCTGAAATCGATAATGTCTTCTTCCTATACTGTTTTGAGGTGCCGGATTTGCTCAAGGGCCACGAGGAGATGCTTAATCAGCTGGCTGCCCGCAAGCAAAATTTTGAGCGCTATCAAACACTGCCTACCCTGCCTCAGTTTATCAGAGGCCGTTTTGACCCCTTTGAATGGGCGAAAGATGTTGACCGGCGGCTGGATTTCTATGACCCTCAAACTAAAAGTCCGGCCTTGGAGGGTAACCAAACGGTCATCAAAGGTTTTGCCGGCGCTGCGGGGAGAGTCGAGGGAAATGTGCGGGTATTGGCAAGTTTTGCTGAAACCGAGTCGTTTCTGCCCGGCGAAATTCTTGTAACCTCTACGACGAATGTGGGCTGGACTCCGCTTTTTCCCAAAGCTGCGGCGATCATAACCGACATCGGGGCACCTTTATCTCATGCGGCGATTGTTGCCAGAGAGTTGGGCATTCCTGCCGTTGTAGGGTGCGGAACCGCTACCGACAGATTGAAGACGGGAGACCGGGTCATTGTCGATGGTGGTCAAGGATTAGTGCAAATATTAAGCCATCAATAATTTCCATGGAATAAGTCTACAAATGGCGAAATTACAATGATTCGTGAGGCTTATAAAGCCAAAAAGAGCATTGGCAGTACCGGCTGCAGATACTGTATGCCCTGCCCACAAAGTGTAGAAATTCCTGAAATATTTAAGCTTTATAACAGCCAACAGCTTATGAAAAAACAGAATACAGCTTTGAATTGTCAGCGTATAGACTGGCAATTTTTTATGTATTCTTGGACCAGGGATGATCGAATCATAAGTATTTACACGAACCTCATATTCGCCCAATTAAAAGAGGAAAAACAAGGGATTTACTGAATTTGGAGCAAAGATAACTTATTAATAGGACTATAGACTAATATAAAGTAGCCTAATGGACCATAGATGTTATCTATGATTCTGTGCTAAAATATCCTTGTGTACTATCAATGTTTTTAGTTCTTAGAAAAAGATAATTAATGATAAAAAATTCATATAAGATGAGGGGACTGATCAACAAATGGCTAATGTGCTCCAAACTGCCATGAGGGTTATGGGATTCACGGATGATGAAGAGCATGACCAAGACCTTGATATCAAAAATTCCAGGATCTCGGTCAAGCAAAGGCATAATGTAGTTTCTTTATGTAGTGATGAAGATACAAATCTTAAAAAACGGCAACCAATTGTAATACATATTGTACCTAATGAATTTGAAGATGTCAGGAGGATCACTCAAGGGCTTCAAAACCAAGCGATTATAACGGTTAATCTTGGCTTATTAGATGATGACTTGAGAAAGAGAATTATCGACTTTGTCAGCGGAACTGTCTACGCTTTAGATGGGAGTCTTATGAAAATAGCAGATATGGTTTATTTACTTGCGGCTAAAGGGGTGAGACTGCAGGAGGAAGGCGAGACTTTTAACAGTAACTTAAGCAGACAGAAATGGATGCCCGACTGAGCGAATATGGTTATTTCGAGTTGTTATAGGGGAATTCGTTTGACGTCACTTAAAGAAGCAGACACACACTTCGGCTTTCTCGGTGCTTTGGCGACGCTCGATATCCCGAGTATAATTCCAGGGTCGAGTGCTCAGACCCGGGAACTCTTGGGATGGCTGCTAGTGCACCCCACGCTAATCGCGGATCTTAACAGGGGCACTATTTCAAAAATTAAACGGCAAACAAGGGAGCGAGCAGTCAGGATTATTATCCGACAACTGCCCGCTCTCATTTTTTGGTTTTCTCATTATCACGCTATTTTGCCATATTGCTGGGGGAGATATCCGTTTGTAGGATAAGATCGTTGCGATTATAATGTAGTTCAGTATAACTCAAAAACGGCTCGTCTATGCTAAGCTTTACTTGTTCGAGTTATCTGACTCCATATCTTGACAATGAGTATTAAAATAATCGAGTGGGTATTGTTCAGGATTCTCAAAAGCCTTATTCCATTGGAGAATAGAACTTTATAGTCAAATACCTATACTCTTTATTGATAAAAAACTATTAGATAGTCTTATACTTAAATGATATTATACGTTTACCGGAAAATAAATGTTGTAAACGTAAAAACTCAGAACTTTATAAATCACTAATTATAAAGTCCGGCAAAGTAAAAAAAGTAATTTGGCTCTATCGGCAAAAAGGAGGAATGCAAGGGATAAAATGAAGCAGTATACTTTTGAACCGCGGGAGAACTGTGGATCAAGGTTCCTACTACGCTTAAGTTTAACATAAACGACAATTTGCCCGAAGGCATATTTGAGAAAGATCTGATTCTAAGAATCCTTGGCGATATCGGGGCTGACGAGGCTTGTAAATTATCCTTTTCTATTACAAGAATTTATTATAAGATGAGTAGAGTACAAGGTTTGCACGATCAACCCAAATTTAGAGATTTCGATGAAAAAATTAAGGAGAAGAAAATGGGAAAAACAACAGCTGAAAAAATATTTGATGCACACAGGGTGAACATGCCGTTTCCTGATACGCATGTTTTAAAATTGGACAGAGTTTTCTGTCACGAAATTACCACACCGATTGCCATCACCGATCTTATGGCCAGGGGAATGGACAGAGTCTTTGATCCCACGAAAATTAAGGCTGTCATAGACCATGTGACACCTGCCAAAGATTCTAAAACTGCTGAACAGGGCAAGATACTGCGTGATTGGGCTAAAAGGCATGGAATTAAAGACTTTTTTGACATTGGCAGAAATGGGGTTTGTCATGCGATCTTCCCGGAAAAAGGCTTCGTAAGACCGGGGTATACGGTTATCATGGGTGATTCGCATACCTGTACTCATGGGGCGTTTGGAGCTTTTGCGGCAGGCGTCGGAACGACTGACCTTGAAGTTGGTATACTTAAGGGTGTCTGTGCTTTCCACTTTCCAAAAACAATCAAATTTGTGCTTAACGGCAGCTTAAAACCGGGCGTTTATGCCAAAGACCTGATCCTTTTCATTATTAAAGAACTGACGGTAAACGGTGCCACGAACATGGTCATAGAATTTACAGGACCGACTGTTGATGCCATGTCCATGGAATCACGTATGACCTTGTGCAATATGGCCATTGAAGCCGGGGGTACTTCCGGAATCTGCTACCCCGATCTGACAACCGTCGAATACCTCTGGGACTTCATTAAAGACGAATTTAACACTAAGGAAGACGCTTTAAAAGAATACTCCAAATGGATATCGGATGCCGATGCTTCTTATGAAAAAGTGTATGAATATGATGTTACGACTTTAGAACCAATGGTAACTTTCGGCTTCAAACCGGACCAAGTAAAGACAGTTGACGAGATGTCCGGTACAAAAATCGATCAGGTTTATATAGGCAGTTGTACCAATGGTCGCATAGAAGATCTGAGAATTGCTGCAAGTATTCTTAAGGATAAAAAAGTTAGTGATGATATACGGGCAATTGTCAGCCCTGCAACTCCCGTTATCTATTCTATGGCCTTAAAAGAAGGACTGATCGAGATTTTTCAGAACGCTGGTTTTTGTGTTACAAACCCAACTTGCGGTGCCTGTCTGGGCATGAGTAATGGGGTACTGGCTAATGGTGAGGTCTGTGCATCGACAACAAATCGTAATTTTAACGGCAGAATGGGTAAAGGCGGTACAGTTCATCTGATGAGTCCTGCTACGGCCGCAGCTTCAGCCATTGAAGGTAAAATAACCAATTCACTATTGTATAAAGCGTAAGTATCGGAGGGAAAAATGAAAGGATTTAGCGGAAAAGTCTTATTCTTAGATCGAAGCGATATCAATACCGATGAAATCATTCCGGCAAAGTATCTTACGGAAATCACTAAAGAGGCCTTGAAACCTTATTTATTGGAAGATTTGTCTTTTGCGGGATTTAACGTTAAAGAAGATACTAGGGGCAAAGCTGTGCTTGTAACAAGAGCCAATTTCGGTTGTGGTTCTTCCAGAGAACATGCTCCCTGGGCGTTAGAAGTCAATGGAATTAATGTCGTAATTGCTGAAAGCTTCGCCAGAATATTCAGGCAAAATATGTATAATTGTGGCATGCTGGCCATAGAATTGCCAAAGGATAAGATCGAATATCTTTTTGAGAACTATGCGGGGAAAGACACTTCAATAACAATTGACCTTGATAAAGATAAGATCATTGTAACTGCATCAGCTAAATCAGAAGAAATTGATTTTAAAGTCGGCGAGTTTGACAAGACACTTGTTCAAGAAGAAGGTTGGGTTGGTTACGCTGATAAAAACTATTGATGGATAAGCCTATTATTTATAGGGCCATATTGTGACTTTAAACCTGCATAACCATTGGTTTTGCAGGTTTCTTTAAATTATCCTAATCGGCATTTTCATGAGCTAATATACCGCGATGCGAAGGCAATAAAGCACTTATCAGCAAAGTGACCACTGAAATAGCGAATACTAAGCTAAAGACCACATGCAAACCTTGGGCCATACCGCTTTGGTTCATAGTATTATTAAACACAGTGCCAAACACTGCGACCCCCACGGTTTGTCCAAGCGATTGTGAAAAGGTATAGGAGGCAGTGGCCGCACCGCGCATATTCCAAGCGGCGGCTGACTGTACTAAGATCGTTAAAGGCGTAAAGGAACAACCCATGCCAAAGCCGATGACAATCATACTCCCTACGAAATACCAATAAGGAGATTCGGTATGGATAAGCAGCAGCCAAGCTGAACCGGCCATAATCAGCGTAGCCCCGAATACAGCTGTGGTTTTAGATCCGATTCTATACATAAAGCGTCCCGCTAAAGTTGACGTCAGCGTCCAAGCGAACGACATCGGCATCAGCGTCAGTCCCGAACTAGTGGCGCTGTGGCCTAGCAGTGTCTGAATCCAAATTGGCATATACACAGCGACGCCGATCAAGACACCGCTAGCTGCAAAGCCGACTGAATTCGATACGGCGATAGCAGGTATTTTAAAAAGGGATAGTGGAAGCAGTGGTTCACTCGACTTATTCTCTACAACAAGAAAGGCTAGCAAAAAAACAACGGCGACGGTAAATAATGAAATGATCTCGACTGAAACCCAAGCATACATCTGTCCTCCACTGATTAAAGCAAGGAGAAGGGAGCCCATGGAAATCGCAAAGAGCGCCGCTCCCCAATAATCAATGGTTTTCTTAGTTTTTTCTAGCGACGTCTCGTGAAAAAAGCTAAACACTAATAATATGGCGACGATTCCAATCGGAACGTTGATATAAAAAATCCAGCGCCAAGAAATGTGATCGACAAAGAGTCCTCCCACTAAAGGACCAAGGAGTCCGGCGACGCCCCAAACTGAGCTGAATACTCCTTGCATTTTTGCGCGTTCTTCCCCTGGGTACAGATCGGCAGTGATTGTGTAGGTCAGCGGTATCACGGCACCGGCACCAAGGCCTTGAAACCCTCGAAATAGAATTAACTGATCCATTGTCTGGGCCATTCCAGACACCATAGAACCGACGACAAAAAGCAGAATACCAAAGATGAAAACGGACTTCCTTCCGAACAGGTCCGCAAGCTTTCCATAAATTGGTGTGGTTACGGAGGAGGTAAGCAGATAAATAGCGAAAACCCAACTCAGCAGATTCAAACCGCTCAATTGTTGAACAATGTGTGGCATAGCGGTAGTAGTAATTGACGTATCGATAGCAACCAGTAAAATGGATACAAGTATTGCCAGCGTGACCATTTTGCGCTGCGTTGTTTTCTCCATCAGTAATATCCCCTTTAAAATCCCTGATTAACTGTATAATGGTTACTTTCGAATTATACCACTGTTAAGTCTATAACATAACAAAGATGGATGTAATGAAACGATAGTTTTGTTAGGTCTTTTTTTACGTTGAAACTTCAAATAAAGACATACAAGGAAGCTAGCCGCAACGGAAAACATAACGCGATTAAACCATTATTTTTGGCAAAGTCTACTAGATCGGCGAAATATTGTCCGAGCCTGTGTTATAATACACACAACAGGGAAGTTGTTTTCATACGGATACGGATACGGATACGGATCTGGAGTTGAGTTGAGTTGAGTTGATTCTTTGAAGCGATAGAAAGTAGGAGTGTTAAAGAATGTTATCCAATAAAAGGTATCTGGGAACTTCTTTAGTGACTCAGATGATCCTGATTCCTATCTTGCTTACCATAGGGCTGTTCATTGTTTTGTTGATCTTTCCAGGGTTTAGTTTTTATGAACTTGGCAAGGATGCTAATGATCTGATCCTTTTGTTAATCGCTTTTTGGGGTTCGGTTACTCTGGGCGGTGGTGTGGGCTATAGTTTTGCTCGGCTATCCAAGCATAAGCCCGACTCAGCCAAGGAAAGGTATCTGCCGGCCCTCATGCCTATTATCTACGCGTTGATCTTCGCAATTCTTGCCCTGACATTCTCCAACGGCAATTTTAATTCCGAATGGTGGGGAGTGTATATACTCAAGAATCCGATATTTTTTATCTTTGACTTAATCCTTTCTTTCTCCGGACTACACTTTATCATCCCGGTGGCGGAACTAATGGGGTATATGGGTTTTCTCGGCGGAATTATTTTATTTGAAAGAACCGCGGACAAAGGACTAAATCAGTCTCCGGCAAGAAGCTTCAAAGTGGCTGTAGGCTTACTTTGTCTTTCAGTCCTAGGCTTTTCTGCTGTTGCGACTAAAACGGTCCTTGATAATGGTTCGACGGAACTGCTTTATGGGAAGTCAACCATTGGAAAGGACATAACGGAATTTGATCTGATGGAAAAAGCTCCTTTCCAAGCCAACAATGGCCTCGCTCAGCTTGATAAACCTGCCGGTTTACAATTTACAGACCTCAAGACCATGCCGCGGCTTGATGGCGCGACAGCAGCCTATCCCGTTTATGCGGCGTTTGTTGAAGCTGTCTATAAGGGACTTGGTGAATACTATCTTGCTAATAAGAACAGCAACCTTAAAGATCTCTCAACCGCCTTTGTGGCCAGTGAGCAGTTTCCTCTCGACATAGTGAAGTGTTCCAAAACCGATGGAGCTTACGAGCGCTTAATAGCCGGTCAGACGGATATAATCTTTGTTGCAGAGCCGTCGAAGGCTCAGCTTGAGGCCATTAAAGCCCGCGGAGACGAGTTTGTCTTAACCCCAATCGGGAGTGAAGCTTTCGTCTTTTTCACAAACTCCAAGAATCCGGTTGAAAATCTGAGCATCAAGCGGTAGAAACTTTATTTGGGATATCCTATGCCTTGAAATTCATGATTAAAAAGGGACCTATGGGAATAGACTATGGCGTTCTGCCATTGCAGGGGCTTTGGTGGATAGAAACCGGGGAACAAGTCAGAATGGATAACAAAGATGATTGGAGTTGGACTGCGATGATCATGCAGCCAGAGTTCATAACAAAGGACCTGATTGATGAGGTCATACAGCAGACTATTAGCAAAAAGAAGGTCCTTCCAGCACTTTCAGAGTTGAGATTTGATAGCCTTGAAGAAGGGGAGTGTGTACAGATTATGCACGTTGGTCCCTATGCCGCTGAAGAGCCTACCATAGGCCATCTTCATGAGTTTATTGCGGAAAATGGTTACAAGTTTAACGGAAAACACCATGAGATATACATAAGTGATGCCCGTAAAGCAGCACCTGAAAAGCTGAAAACCATTATCAGACAGCCAATAAAGAAATAGACATGCATGCCTATATCCACCGATCTTCGTCTAACAGCCAATTGCCTATACCTAGTTAAGAAGCAAGTGGTCAGGACGCATCGGCAATTCGCAGGACGATAGACAACATTTTCGTTGCAAGTAGTTCTATTAAACTGGGAAAAAATCCTAAGAAGGGTTAAGAAGAGCACGCTTATTTCAAGATTCTTTATGCTCTCAAGAAGCATCCGACGCATTACCCCCCCAGCCCATTAACTTCATATTCATCCGACTCCGCATCGCCATCCGCGGTCGTGGCATTTATTTATGCCTTTTTCGCACCCCGTTTACATTGCATTTAACTTCCGTTGATGTTAGGTGCTTATGATGGGTTTAGGAAAACTCAGGAGGACTACACCGCAACAGATACCTGACCAAAAAGGTAATAGGTGATGCGGTTGTTCCGATTGAAACGATAAGGAGTCGATCGTTAAGTTGAATTACACCAAAAACTTAACTGAATTAAATAAGGATTCATTACCGGAAACAGGAGGCAAGGGGGCCAATCTTGGTGAGCTGATGAAGGCCGGGCTCCCGGTTCCGCCGGGTTTTATCGTGACAACCGGTGCCTATCAAGCCCATCTTGAAGCGTCAGGACTTAAGGAACGTATAGCAGGAAGGCTTGAGAAGCTTAAGGAACAGGATATTTCCGCAATAACCGAGGCAAGCAAGGACATCTCAGCATGGATTGAAGAGGCACCAATGCCCATTCAGTCCTATCAGGGCTTTAACAATTATCTGCATACGGATATGGGGCTAAGGCTGCCGAAAGAGCCGATCAAGCCGGTGGAAAGAGAGAGCGGCTGTGTGGCAATCAGATATAATGACCCAAGGCTGTCCCCTGCCATGCTCTGGAAAATACCGAGATCCTTCCTGAAAGATTTCTCGAAAGAAGCCAAGGATATCTGGCTGCCTTTAGCAGCGGAAATGCGTGCCTGGCTGGAAAGGGTGGAAGATGCCGGCAGGAATACTTTCGATGCAGAAAAAATCGTGCAGCTTTTTGAACAATCCTTGGCAGAACACGGGGTGCTTTTTGGCAAAAGAATGTCGGATTTCATACCAAGCGTGCTCACGTATCTAAAGTATGTCTTTTTACTCAAAAAAGCTGTGGGCAAGGAAAATGCCGACGAGTTTAAAGAACGCCTTATGAGAGACTTACCCTTCAGAATAAGGCACTGGTCCGGGTTGCGCAGGCAGCGGCCGTCAAGGGAACGGATAGCAAAGCATTTCAAGATGAATTCAACAGGTTTTTAGAGGAATACGGAGACAGACCTTCTGTCTCCATGGCTCCCACCTTGGGATCGCCGACCTGGCGTGAAAAGCCTGAAATTGTTCAGGAACTGATTGAGGTATTGCTCAGTGATACCAGCTTGCTAAACTCAGAGGAAAGCTTCAACCAGCAGAAAGTCGATTATGAAGACGCAAAAAGGCAAATAGAGAAAAGGCTAAAGCCCAGCAAATATCATAAATTTGAGCAGGCCCTTGAAAGCGCCAGAGAGGCAGTTATCGTCAGAGAAGAAGGTTTATTTTATTTGGAGAAACTTACAGCTTGTTTACGGAGACTGGCTCTGAAGTTGGGAAGTCTTCTGGCTGAAAAATCTCTTAACGTATTTCCAATAGTTCTATAGATAGTATATAATTACTAAAAAGGAATGAAGTACGGATGAGAATAGAATTTAAACCTTTAAGGAGGAGTTCTTGTTGGAAGTTACTCAACAGGTTAAACATAGTTCGGTCAACGAAGACTATAGAGTAGTATTGATACCAAAAGATATGGTAGATTTCATTAAAGAAAAGCTGGGAAATGATGTACTATGGGTTTATGACGAGGAATCAAAGGAACTTACGCTCATTAAGCGACCCGATTCTTATACCGAGGCTCTATCAGGCTTAGGAGAAGACATGTGGAAGAAAATTGGAGGTACTGACTACATTAGACGGGATAGAGACCAATGGGACGATTAGAAAACGAGATCCAGCGGTTTAGTCGCATCGCAATCGATACAAATGCTTTCATATATCTCATGGAGAGACACCCTGAATACTTTAATGTAGTGAAGGAACTATTTAATGCTGTTGAGATTGGTAAAGTTTACGCTGTCTCGTCAGTGTTACTTATAACAGAAGTTCTCACCAAACCACTTAAAGATGGTAACAAAGGGTTAACCGATCGATACTTAGCTTTTATCAGTACCTTTCCAAACTTAAGACTAAGAGAAATTGACCAAAATGTTGCACATCAGGCGGCTAAACTCAGGGCCCGTTATGGATTTAAGACTCCTGACGCATTATTCCTCGCCACAGCCATGGAAGAAAAAGCTGAAGCGTTCATAACAAATGATGTTCGACTACAGGGCATCGAAAATATTGAAATAGTGCAATTAAAGGATTTTGCCTAGTCATGTAATTGTCATTCCTCGTAGATCCTAGGTACTTTGCGGAACAATGCACAGAAATCTCACCTGGATCAGCATGAAAAATACGTCAAGTGATATAACAAAGGAGCCCACCCCTGTAGATAACACAGAAGTCTACCAAGGGAGGACTCTTTTGTTTATGTAAAAGTGATTGGACAATATGTGCGTATTGAAGAACTACTATGGATAGGAGTTTGTCTTATAAACCGGTACTTATCTAAGCAATGCTTGAGTATGTTGACGAGAATGGCACGGTATTGGTAGCGGATATGGTTTACACACTCATTTGGAAACAGACTTCCATCCTCATGTCGGATAAGGAAATGTTTTTTAAAAAGCTCAGTGAGGGTATCAAAATGGTCATGGAATGAATTGGAAATTAGGGATAATAAGGTGGGAAGATGCATGAATAATTCATATGTGCTTGGCTTTCAGGAGATCGATAAAACAAAGCTCATGATGGTTGGCGGAAAAGGCGCTAACCTTGGAGAACTATCCGGGATTGAAAGCCTAAGTGTTCCGGAGGGGTTTTGTATTACCACCGAAGCGTATAAAAGGATTGTTGAGCAATCGCCGGAGCTTGATGCATTACTGGATCAATTGTTGCCTCTTAAGGCGGACGATCGTGAAAGAATTAGGGAAATTACCGGAAGCAGGAGGCAAGGAGGCCAATCTTGGTGAGCTGATGAAGGCCGGACTTCCGGTTCCGCCGGATTTTATCGTTACAACCGGTGCATATAAAACCCATCTTGAAGTAGAAGCAACAGTACAAGGCGAACGCCAAAAAATGTACGCCTCCCAAATAGTGCTCTCTGCCGGAGGGCTTGGAACTGCCCAGATTCTTCAAGCCAGTAAAATTAATAAAGCAGGTGAAGGATTTTTCTGTGATCCCATCACGATTGTACAGGGGCTGGCGGAGGGTTTTGAGGCAGGTAAAGAAATACCGATGGCTGCCGGGATGATTTTTGAAAAAGAAGGATTTGTTCTCACTGACCTTACTCTGCCCAAACTGGTTTACCAGTTGTTTAGCGTCCAAGCACTACGTCCAAACCGAGTTTGGCAACACGGGAGAACCATGGGGATTGCCAAGCCAGGGTACAACACTGTGAAGAATGACACCTAACCGAATAGACATAGAGTAACTTGGTTTAACATTACTTCCTCACATTGTGACAATTGTTGTATCTTAGGCACGTTTTAAAAAGGGGGTGCTAAATTGCTAACACCCAGCTTGGAGGATTATTTAGAGGAAATATACCGGTTTTCCTTATCCCTGCACACCGTTCGGGTAACGGAAATAAGTAAAAGGCTTAAAGTCGCTATGCCATCAGTAACTAAAGCCCTCTATAAATTGAGAGACGAAGGTTACATAAAGTACGAACGATATGGAGAGATCAGGCTTACCGATAAAGGAAAAGAATTTGGAAATTACTTAGTAACGAGAAACCAATTGCTGCAGGAGTTTCTTGCCCTAATATGTAGTAAATGTAACTTTGCCGATGAGGCCGAAGCTATGGAACACTACCTTTCAACTGCAACGATCGATGCCATCAAGACTCTGGTAGACTTCATGAAGGCCAATCCCTCTTGGCAAAAAGCCTTTAACGATTTCATGGATTAAAAAGGTTAAGAAAATTTGTCTGTGAATATGGGTATGGTGTCCAAGGAATGCGATTTGTTCGACCTCCTTATTATCTCTATCTGAACGGGTTAGCCGTAGCTAACTTGATTCTGAAATAGAATACGTAGGAAGATTAAAATTGCTACTAAACGTCGTCTGACAATATAATCCAGTAGCATAGAGACATATTGCTTAAAAATGAATTGAGCCAGGACGTTTATAAAAAAACGCTCTGGCTTTTTGCTTTTCCGTTTAGATTATCAAATGCTGAACTCTCTTGGGGAATCTCCAGGAAACATGTTATGCAAAGTGCTATATTTATTTGGAATTGTCATCAGACTAAGAAGTTTAAGGAAAATCAGTATTTGCAAATGAGTTGCATTTGTATTACAATAAACTCGTAACGATTCCGATTATAAACGGAAAATATAGCTACAAATAATGAAATCCTTAGTCAGTTAAAAGAATCAGGATACCGTTTAAATAGGTATACGTAAAGAAATCGTCGATCTTTTTATTGAATATTAGGGATAGATACTATACTTTACAGCCAAAAAAGTCTATACACATGTAAGAAAGTCCTATTCGTCTATCCGTTAAGAAACAATCAATCGCACGTTAGCGCCCCTTCTATGAATGCCGGTGATTGAAGAAGTGGAATTTGGGAATGATGCGAAGTAGACACCGCTTTTGCTGCGGTCATTGACATTACCACTATTTAGGGTGTTTGGGGTGTGGTTCCATTAAAGTGATTCATGATTGTCCTATGCGGTTAATACATATTAATCAGGATGATTTCCAGAGATAGACTACCATTTCGAAATTTCTGGATATCGAACTTGCCGCCTATCAGGTTGGGATTGAATAAGGAGGAAAAAAATGGGAGCTGGTATTGTCGTTGAACGTTTAAACGTTCAACTTGGTGGGATTCTAATCTTACGAGACCTTTCTTTTGCAGTGAAGCCGGGAGAGTTTGTAGGGATCATTGGACCGAATGGAGCAGGCAAGACGACTTTGCTTCGAACTCTTCTGGGTATGGTGCAGGCTGAAAGCGGGACAATAAAATTTCAAGGGGATGCGCATAAACCAGGTTCATCAATGCTTGGGTACGCACCGCAGTCACGACAACTCGATGCGGAGACACCTTTACGAGCTTGGGATTTTGTGAGTTTTGGATTACCCCATCGGTTTCGTCCATGGCTAACTAAACAAGACAGAAAAAACATACAAGAGGTTATGCGTGAAACCGATTCCGAGAGATTTGCGAATAAACCCATTGGTAAGTTGTCGGGCGGAGAAAGACAACGTCTCTTTATAGCACAAGCCTTATTGAGAAATCCACAAATTTTGTTATTGGATGAGCCTACCTCCAATTTAGACCCCGGAGCTCAAGAAAACCTAGCATCAATGGTCTACCGCATAAATCAAGAGAGAGGAATAAGTGTCATTTTAGTAAGCCATGATGTGAACCTTATTGCAAAATATGCTCACCGAATACTGTACATAACCAAAGGTCAATATGCCATGGGTACAGTGAAACAAGTATTGCAATCGAACGTGTTAACTCGGTTATATGGAGCACCAGTAGAGGTTTTGAATGTCGGTTCAAAGATTATCGTGTTAACTTCCGCTACTAATAGCGTGCAATCCTCCATTTGCCTTCATAGTGATGACTGTAAACAGGAGGCATTGGCTGATGTTTCAGTATGATTTCATGCAACACGCCTTTCTGGCAGGTACAATCGTAGCAATTATGTGTGGAGCTATTGGAGTATTCGTGATAGCGCGAGGATTACCATTTATTGCACATACGTTTTCTCACATCGGTTTTTCCGGTGCTGCTTTTGCCTTGTACCTTGGGATCGATCCATTAAATGGAATGTTGCTCTTTACGTGCGCTTCGGCTTTAGCTATTGGGCGATTGGGAATTAACATGTTTAGAAAAGATGCTGTGATTAGCGTGATTTTGAGTATTTTTTTAGGCCTAGGATTATTATTCTTATCACTTTCCAGTAAGCAATCAAACGCAGTATCCTCTTTGTTATTTGGTACAGTTTTAGGAATAAGCACAGTAGATGTTGAGAAAATTGCGTTCTTATCCACAGTTGTTTTATGTGTACTTTTTCTTGGGTACAAAATGCTTACATTTGACTCTTTTGATCCGGTCGGTGCTCAAGCAGCTGGGTTACCTATTCGTTTTATCTCAATTGCATTTTTGTTACTGCTCTCCATTGCGACCGCCGAAGCGGTGCAGATCGTCGGAGCCCTACTTGTCTTTACTTTGATGACAACTCCGGCTGCTATCGCTCAACGTCTTACCCCCTCGGTCTCGCGGATGATATTGTTATCGTCATTGATTTCAGTAGTTGGGGTATGGGCAGGACTAATCCTGGGATTTTATACAAATGCTCCGGTTAGTTTTTTTATAACGGCGGTAGAAGGGGTATTGTATTTTAGTTCATTAGGTTGGAGTGTTTTGCGTGATCGCAGGGTTTCAGAAAAACGGCATTCCGCTCTTGATTCTTTAACATGAAATTTAAGCATTTAGCTTAAAAAATCAAATTATGGGAGGAAAAAACGTGAGAACAAAGAGTCTGAAATGGATGATGGGTATCTCTTTAGCTGCAATGGCAATAGGGGTGTTGACAGGTTGCGGTACCACAAAACAACCCGTACCGACAAGTCCAAGTTCCTCAAATGCGACCAGTCCATCTGCACAAAGTCCAAAAATTAAAGTGGTAGCTGCTGAAAATTTTTATGGAGAAGTCGCTCAGGCAGTCGGCGGTGACCGTGTAGCGGTAACCTCAATTCTTACAAATCCCGCCCAGGACCCCCACGATTATGAACCAACTGCAGATGCGTCGAAAGCGGTTGCAGATGCTCAAGTGATTGTGTACACGGGTATCGGATACGATGATTGGATGGATAAGCTGCTTAATGCTGATTCATCTGCCAAAACTAAAGAAGTAGTGGTTGTGGGAAGTGATTTGTTAGGTAAAGCAGCAGGGGACAATCCTCATGTTTGGTATGATCCCTCAACAATGCCTAAACTGGCCAATAAACTTGCCGATAATTTGGGCCAATTGGACCCTGATCATTCGCAAGATTACCAGAAAAGAGCAAAGGATTATGTCGCGACAATGGCCCAATTGGCAGCTAAAGTGGCTAAAATTAAGCAGTCCACGCCTGTAACTATTGACGTTTCAGAACCAGTCTTCGATTACATGGGAGACGCCCTGAATCTTAAAGTTAACGATCCGAAATTTGCGAAGGCTGTAGAAGAAGGAAATGACCCGACCGCCTCAGATTTCGCTAATGTACAAAATGATATAAAAACTAAAAAAATCAAGTTATTTGTCTATAACACTCAAACAGATAGCCCAACGGTTGAAAACATAGTAACGTTAGCTGAGTCGAACGGTATTCCTATCGTCAAAGTAACCGAAACTGAACCAACCGGGAAAAATTATATCCGATGGATGTCAGAGCAACTTGATCAAGTGGAAAAAGTGTTCGGTGTACAATAACCAACCATCTTGGACTGTGCGTCCGTTCTTGCTATTGTTGTTATTCTTGCTAATTTAAGCAATTTTGGTTAAAATGTTTTGGGAGGTGTTAATTCATGGAAGTATGTCCAAAAGATAAATCAGATGCTCTTCATGCATTGGTGCAGTCAGTCCAAAAAGGTCAGGTAAAGTGGATTAGAAAGTCTCTCGAATCCCTTCTAACAGTTACTGCATTAGAATTCGATCCGGAACAGGTTGAGATGCTAAAAAATTTTGCAAATAGCATTAAACTTGACCGTGAAATGTTATCGACTGGACAGGTAGCCATGAAATTAGGTGTATCTACTCAAGCCGTGATCAATTGGATTGAAGCGGAAAAAATAGAGGCGATAAAGCTTCCGGGGGGCCACTATCGGATCCCGGCAGACCAATTTAAGACGACCGCTGAACAGGACTCTAAAAGAGAGGCCATATTCGAACAGCTATGGGCAAAACGGGAGAACTTGTCCCCAATTGATGAGGACGATTTAGGGGACTTGTGATATGGACCGAGTGCTATTCGATACAACCGTTCTCTGTGGTGCGCTCCTTACTCGCGGAGTCAATTATAAACTTCTCGAACTGGCGCAAATTCCCACATTATTTGAACCGGTAATTAGTGAGGTTGTTGTATGTGAATTCATAGCAAATTGCCGCAGGGGTATGAGAGGAACCATTTACACAGAGGAAGAAATTGATCTGTTCTTCGAGGGTTTTGCCCCGCTCTTAAACTTTGAAAATATCGAACGAATTCAGATAGGCCGGCAACTCTGGGTAGACGTTACCAAATCAAAACAACCAATAGGACATTTCCTTTATCACCTATTTCAATTACGAACTGGCCAAAGAAAAGAAGAATTGCTTATCGCCCTTGATCACGAAGGGAAAAAGCTGAAGGATATTGACCCCTGCGACATCCATGTAATGTTTGGCGCGCTAGAACACGATTGCAACATACTGTTAACAGCGAACGTTGATGACTTTCCCAAGACGTTTGGTAAGGTTGAGGTGGTACGCCCGGGTGCTTACTATGAATATTTTGATGGCACCATACGGTCACGTTCACTAAAGCTAGGTAAAATAGAGTCAGAAGTCAACGAGATAAATCAACTCGTGTATAATCCGAGTTATAGTAAAATAAATAATGAGTATTTTAGAAGATGTGTTGAAAGCAATGAAAGAAGCAGGAAAGCCTGTAAGTGCGGGAGAAATTGAGAAGATTACTGGACTGGACCGTAAAGAAATAGATAAAGCATTTAAAGAATTGAAAAAGGAAAATATGATTATTTCTCCGGTACGATGTAAATGGGAACCTAACAACTGAATCAAAGGTTCAATACAGATGCTAACTTAAACAGGCACTCCCCCTGCCAGGGATGCGCCTGTTTCCCTACCACGAATCAACAAACTCATTTGCCAGTCCTCATTGATAGATTGTAAATAATTGTGATATCGTTGAGGGCAGGGTTTCTAGTTGATCGATGTCCTTGCCTTCGCTGAAGTGTCCCTTAAGCATACCCCGAGTGTTCCTTATCCAAGAGTTGACAATAAACGAACAATCGTTTATTATAGAATCATCATTAGTCTTATTCGAAAATTTAGGCGGTGCGCATGAGAAAAAAGGATGATGAAAAGCAAAGATGCATCAAGAATGCGGTGGTCCGCTTGATTCTGGAGGAGGGGTTCCAGGGAGCATCAATTTCAAAAATTGCAAGGACCGCCGGCGTATCTCCGGCAACAGTATATATCTATTATGAAAATAAGGAGGCCATGCTTAGAGAAATTTATCTGGAATATACTGAAGTTAGGGTTCAGTATTTGCTGCAATATATTAGCCCCAATATGGAGGGGGAAGAAATCATTGCCCAATTGATTCGACGATACTATCACTTTATTCGTGAGCACAAAGAAGTTTTTCATTTTATTGAACAGTTTAGTGCTTGCCCTGTTCTGCAGAGCAGTTGTGGTTTGATGAAAGGACCGGCGGCTTTAAATCAGTTGTTGACGGATTTAAAAAAACGGCAGATTCTCAATAATTTTAATAATGATAATTTGTTTGCCATACTGTTTTCCCCGGTAAAACTTATTGCCGTCATAACCTGCGAGCCTGAAACCATTGCCATGAAACGCTTGAACGAGTTGATTTATATCATTCAGAAAGCACTAATTAAAGATTATTGAAGTCCGGTCGAATCAAGAGCCATTCACTCTCCAAAAGAGTCGATTAGTTCATAAGCGAGGGAAATAACTCGCTTCTATTTTCTACAATAATTAAACGATCGTTCATTTAATAAAGAGAGGATGATTTATATGATATTATCAATCGAAGATCTTGTATTATTACCGGGAATGACCTATATCTTAAGGATAGATCGTCTCAGCGAGGATGAGTTGGCTTGCTTTCGAGACAATAATCAAGCAATCGTAGCGTTGCCGGTAAAACGGCATCGGGACCGGCATGAGATCAAAGCGGATGATTTCTACACAACGGGCGTTGCTCTTGAAATTCTTAAGGTGAATCCCAGCGAAAAAGGATATCGTGTTCTAGTTAAGGTCTTAAATCGAGTGACAGTAACAGATATCAACATTGGGGAAAAGATGATTACCGGAAAAACAGTTCCGGCGCCGGAAGTAATCGACCTCAATGAAATTAGTCAAAAGGAAATGATGGGATATATTAAAAATACAGCTCATCAAATTGGATCTAAATTCAGAGAGGCTGAGGGCATTGTCAAAGCAATTGATGAAATACAAGATCTCAATGTTCTGATCGGATATATCTGCCAGTTTATCGCTTTCAAAAAGGAAGAAAACTATACCTTGATGGAAACAGCGTCCTTAAAGGACCGCAGTTTGACCTTTATTGATTATTTTTTACGCTATAAAGAAGCGATTCAGCTTCAAATTGAAATGTCGGAACGCTTTTCCGAACGAGCGAACAAAAATTATCGTGAAGCAGTCTTGAGAGAGCAGCTCAAAGCAATTCAGAAAGAACTGAATGAAGACGAACCGGTTTCCGGCAAAAAGAACAAAGATTACAGAATACACATTGAACAAGCGAACATGCCTGAGGAGATTAAAACGGCTGCGCTTGACGAGTTAAGCAAACTGGAAAGACAGAATCCTCAGAGTGCCGACTATAGTTTGATCCAAAACTACTTAGATCTGCTTGTGGCATTACCGTGGGAAATGAAGAAAGAAAAACTCGTCGATATTGGAGAAGCGCGACGTATCTTGGATGAGCAGCATTATGGTCTGAAAAAAGTTAAAGACCGGATCATCCAGCATCTCGCGGTTATGCAACTGAAAAAAGATAAACAGGGTTCCATTCTATTACTTGTAGGTCCTCCCGGAACAGGAAAAACAAGCTTGGGCAGGAGCATCGCAGAAGCATTGGGCCGAAAATATACCAGACTTAGTTTGGGAGGCATCCGCGACGAGGCTGAAATCCGTGGGCATCGCAGAACTTATGTCGGCGCTATGCCGGGGCGTATCCTGCAAAGCATTAAAAAAGCCGGTGTCATGAATCCTGTTATGGTTTTAGACGAAGTGGATAAATTAATGACCGGTTATAACGGGGACCCGGCAAGTGCCTTGCTGGAGGTGTTGGATCCTGAACAAAACAATAGCTTTACAGACCATTATCTGGATTTGCCCTATGATTTGTCAAACGTGTTTTTTATTGCAACAGCAAACTCGCTTGAAAACATTCCCGGCCCCTTGTTGGACCGCATGGAAGTCATCCAGCTTTCGAGTTATACTGCAAATGAAAAGTTTCACATTGGAAAAAATTATTTGATTGCAGAGGCACTTGAAGAACATGGCTTAACGGAAGTTGATGTTCAGATCAGTGATGAAGTTTTAAAGAAAATCATTTCGGACTATACCATGGAGGCCGGAGTCCGAGGATTGAAAAAGCAATTAGCCGCCATTGTCCGAAGTGTGGTGGAAAAAGTGGTTCTGGGAACAGTTGAAAAGCCCTACGTCATTGAAGAGGATGCTTTGGATGAGATTTTGGGCAGACATTCATCAAGGCATGATATGGCTCAGGAAATTAACCCGCCGGGCGTTGTTACCGGATTAGCCTGGACGCCGGTCGGTGGCGAAATTCTGTTTATTGAAGCTACAGATATGCCCGGCAAAGATCAAGTTATCTTAACCGGACAGTTAGGCGATGTTATGAAGGAATCGGCCAGGATTTCACTCAGTCTTTTGAAATCCCGGTTGCCCGTAAATGCCATGCACTTTAAAGATAAGGACTTACATGTTCATGTGCCTTCCGGAGCTGTCCCCAAAGATGGACCGTCAGCAGGAATCGCGCTATTTACGGCATTTGCGTCTTTAATTACGGGTATCGCGGTGGATGCCAAACTGGCCATGACAGGAGAAATTACCCTCAGAGGTGTTGTTTTACCGATTGGCGGTTTAAAAGAAAAATTGTTAGCTGCAGATCGGGCCGGTATCACCAAGGTCTTGATTCCCAAAGATAATGTTACGGATCTCAAGGATGTCCCGGAAGAAGTTAAAAATAAGCTTCAAATTGTCGCGGTGGATACCATCGAAGATGTCTTAGAAGAGACGCTGGGAATCGCTTTGCCTAAGCTTGAACAAGTCCTGACAGAACCCGGAGTATTCACAAGGCTCAAAATTCAGGCAATTCCAGCGGATTGTCAATTAACCGTTTGAAACAGATTTGGCCTGTCAAAAGAGTGAACTCGTTCAGCTAAAGCTGAACATCGAGACTTTCGGTGACGTAAGTCTCCGGTGGAGACTTATGCCGAAGGCGCTGAACCCTTAACGAATACTATCGCGCCGTGGGATGGATTCTACCTCCTTCACCGCCAAGTATTTCTATTGGGAAAGGCGGCTCGGCGATACTCTATCCTACGCCGGCAGGTATTCCTTTAGGGATCACGGCTTCGGCGATACTCTCCACTGGAGACTATCGTACCGGAGATCGTCACCGAAGTAGAATAAGGAACACCCACTTTAAAGAAGTAGGTGTCTCGGAATTGATAGTTTTTTTGCTTCTTCTCTCGCTAAGCATCCGCAGGATTCTGTTCTTCCAAGCTTAAACAAAGCTAATTTGTGCTTGACAAGCATAACAATATATGGCTAAACTGATATATATGATAGAGGTGCATTGTACAATCAGTACCCGAAGCTGTTAAGGTTTACGTAAAACCGTTGCTTTGGTGAAAGGTGTAGATGCCGAAGTCGGTTCCAATTACGTGGGGACTGGGCTGGTTGAACAAAATAAGATTTGTTCAATTGTCGCATTTGCGGAGAGCTATCTATATTACAGTATGATTGGAAGATCATGTGTAATTTAGTAGCTGATTCCGTATCAGCTATTTTTTTGTGCAAAAGGAGAGGTAAAATTAACATGAAAAAAAACACAGTTTTCAAAGGTATTGCCACAGCTCTCATCACTCCTATGGACGAAACAGGAATTAACTATGAGCAGTTTGGCAAATTGATCGATTGGCAAATTGCTGAAAAGATTGATGCACTGGTGATTTGTGGAACCACAGGTGAAGCGTCGACGCTAACTGACGATGAGCACAAAGCAGCAATTACATTTGCAGTTCAGCACGCAGGAGGCAGAGTGCCGATCATCGCAGGCACAGGTAGTAATGACACCGAATACGCGCATGAGCTCACTCATTATGCCTGCGAGGCAGGTGCGGATGCCATGCTCGTAGTTACCCCTTATTACAACAAAGCTACGCAAAAAGGCCTGATTAAAATGTTTACTCAGATTGCCGACAAGAGTACCAAGCCTATCATTCTCTATAATGTGCCTTCAAGGACAGGTATAAATATTGAGCCTGCGACCTACGAGGTATTAGCTGAACACGAAAATATAGTGGGGACCAAAGAAGCAAGTGGCAATATTTCGAAAATTGTTGAAACGATGGCCCGTGTGCGTGGCAAGCTTGATTTGTATACAGGCAATGACGATCAGATAGTTCCACTTATGGCACTTGGTGGAATCGGCGGCATTTCCGTGCTTTCTAACATTATGCCGGCACAGACACGTGAGATTTGCACCCGCTTCTTTAATGGTGACATAGCCGGCAGTGCAGAGCAGCAATTTAAACTTTTTCCCCTTATAGACGCCCTGTTTTGTGAAGTAAACCCTATTCCGGTCAAGGCCGCTATGGCAGCTATGGGTTTCTGTAAAGATTATCTCAGATTGCCTCTCACTACAATGGAGGATACAAACCGTGAAAAGTTGGTCTCTCTTATGAGAGCTCATGGATTAAGCGTTTGACGGTTGGTCAAAAGGTTAAATCGATATACCGTTTTCCATTTGGCCAAACCCCTGACGAGGCAGTCAGATTCGTAACTATCTAACCTCTGAACCGCCCCACTCTACAACACTAAATCCCGCTCGCTCAAAAGTTGTCAATTGTTGGGACGGGATATCGATCTTCTCGGTTATAAGTTTATAAACTAGTGTCTGCAAAGGTATTAAGTGGAGCCATAGTTAGGAGTAAACCTGCGATAGCTGAAGAAGCTATAGATTTTATAGCTTCTTTCATATAGCTGATTCTCCTCCTTCTTCGAAATAGTAGGAGTGACTTCTGCTCCCAAAGGGCTAACGGAATATAAGTTCAACAATTATAGCCACATGCACCCATCTATTCCTGTTCATGTCTATTCTCCATAACGTTGCTGATATCCTTCCTGATCTGACTTCCAGCTCATATTGAACTAAAGGATTGAAAATATTGAAAATTATAATCTCTCCGGCGAAGAAAATGAATCTGGACGCGGATTGTCTTCTGTCTCGCAATGCCCCGGTATATCTTGAAAAAACCAAAAAGCTAAAAGAATATCTACAAAGCATAACCTACGAGGAACTTAAAAAACTGCTTTGTTGTAACGATGAGATTGCCGGGCTGAACTATGAACGCTATCAAAAAATGGATTTGGGCGGCTGCACAAACCCGGCCATTTTATCCTACGATGGCATTCAGTACAAGTACATGGCACCGCAGGTATTTGAGTACGACTATTTTGACTACATTGAAAATCATCTGCGGATTTTATCCGGATTTTATGGGATCTTGAAACCTTTTGATGGAGTTGCAGCCTATCGCTTGGAAATGCAGGCCAGGTTAAAGACGGCCTTCTGTCATAATCTATATGACTATTGGAAAGATGATATCTATCGGGACTTAACCCGGAATGATACCATGATTTTGAATCTTGCTTCGGCTGAATACAGTAAAACTGTCGAGAAATACCTAACTGCCGACGCCAATTATGTTACCTGCAAATTTGGCGAGCTGATCGGCGGTAAAGTTATCGAAAAAGGAGTTTATGTAAAAATGGCTCGCGGTGAAATGGTACGTTTCATGGCTGAAAACGCCGTTGAAGATTTAGCTGAAATTAAAAAGTTTAATAGACTTGGTTTCGTGTATAAGGATGAGTTGTCGGATAACAAAACCTTTGTATTTGTGAAAAACATCAAAGTAAAAAACTGTATTTAAGACAACATTGAGTCGGAATATATTGGAACTGACATCGTCCATTAATCTGCAGATTGAACGGCTAATCTCTCAATGATCTTTTTTAGTTCTTCCGCTTCGTGAGCGGATAATTTTTTCTCGTTTAAAAACGCGGCTAAAAACTGGGGCAATGAACCGTCAGAGGGTTATAATGGAAGCCTCAAGACGTGAAGTGGCTGGTACTGCAAAATATTAGTTATAATTATAGGTTATGATGCTATTGGGTTACTTTTCTTGTGACCCTAAGAGGTAATTACCAGGAATTGTAGAATATTCGATAGATGTTGAACAAAATTTGTGGAATAGACCCGTCCAAGAGCAGGAAAGAATGTTGACAGGTGAATTATAAAGTATAGTTAAAACCAACTGCCTTGGAAAAGATCGAGCGTAAATAAGAGATGAGGGAAGAAATCATGGGTGATTTTAAAAGGGTAATGGTCGCCAATCGAGGCGAAATCGCGATTAGAGTATTTAGAGCCTGCAATGAGCTGGGCATAAGAACTGTCGCTATCTATTCCAACGAAGATAAATATTCCCTCTTCAAAAGCAAGGCCGATGAGGCTTATCTGATTGGCGAAGGCAGGAGTCCCGTGGATGCTTATCTGAATATTGAGGAGATCATCAGCTTGGCACTCAAGAAGGGTGTGGATGCCATCCATCCGGGATATGGCTTCTTGTCGGAAAACCCTGAATTCGCCCTGCGCTGTGAGCAGGAAGGCATTGAATTCATCGGGCCGACGGCAGAGATGATGGACAGGCTGGGAGACAAGATCAAATCCAAGATCGTTGCCAAGGAAGCCGGAGTCCCGATCATCCCGGGTTATGAGCGGGATGTCAAAACTGTGGATGAAGCAAGAAGGCACGCGACAGAATGCGGTTACCCCCTGATGCTTAAGGCATCTGCTGGAGGCGGCGGAAGGGGAATGCGGATCGTTAAGGACGAGAGTGAGCTGGAGCCGGCCTTCTTAAGTGCCAAAAGTGAAGCGAAAAAAGCGTTTGGCATTGATCATCTCTTTATGGAAAAATTCATTGAGAAGCCTAAGCATGTCGAAGTGCAGGTCCTCGGGGATAAGTACGGCAATCTGGTTCATATGTTTGAACGGGATTGTTCAATCCAGAGAAGGCACCAGAAGGTCGTGGAATTCACTCCGGCCTTTTCTATCCCCCAGGAAATTAGAAATAATATTTATCAGGACGCCCTGAAAATTGCGAAGTCTGTAAACTACAGGAGTGCAGGAACCCTCGAATTTCTGGCAGACAACCAAGGAAATTATTATTTCATTGAAATGAATCCGCGGATTCAGGTTGAGCACACAGTGACAGAGATGGTTACAGGGATAGATATCGTGCAGGCCCAGATCCAGATTGCCCGAGGATACGCTCTGAATTCGCCTGAGATCGGGATCAACTCTCAGGAGGACATTAAGCTTAATGGGTATTCTATTCAGTGCAGGATAACGACGGAGGACTCTTCGAATAATTTCGCTCCTGATACAGGGAAGATCGAATCCTACAGGACGGGCTCGGGATTTGGAATCAGGTTGGACGGCGGCAACGGATTCACTGGAGCTGAAATCAGCCCATATTATGACAGCCTCCTCGTCAAGAATATCTCCTGGTCCAGGAGTTTCCAGGATGCCATCAAGAAATCCATCCGATCGATCACCGAGACCCAGATCTCAGGCGTCAAGACCAATATCGGATTTCTGATCAACGTTCTCAATCACCCGCAGTTTCTGAACGGAGAATGCCATACCGGTTTTATCGAAGAAAATCCTGACCTGATCTCGCTCACCCAGAAGACGGATGATGAAAGCCGACTGCTAAAATTCCTTGGCAATGTCGTGGTCAACGAGGCAATGGGGATAAAGCTGCAATACGATGTCCCTAAAGTACCCCAAATCGACGGCAGCAGTCCAAGTGATCTGAGCGGAACCAAGCAGATCCTGGATACTCAAGGGGCAGCGGGGCTTGTCAACTGGATAAATGCTCAGAAGAGAGTGTTACTTACAGACACAACCATGCGGGATGCCCATCAGTCGCTGATGGCGACAAGGATCAGAACCAAGGACATGATCAAGATCGCCAAGGCGACTTCGGTCTACGGCAAGGACCTATTTTCTCTTGAAATGTGGGGGGGCGCGACGTTCGACGTGGCCTACAGGTTCCTCAAGGAGTCTCCCTGGGCCAGGTTGGAGCAACTGCGGAAAAGAGTCCCGAACATTCTGTTTCAGATGCTCATCAGAGGAGCGAATGGGGTAGGCTATAAGAACTATCCTGACAATATCATCCGCGAATTCATTAAAGAGTCAGCGGTCACGGGTATTGATGTCTTCAGAATCTTCGATTCTCTAAACGAGCTGAGGGGCATGGAGATTTCTATTGACGAAGTCTTAAAGAGCGGGAAGGTCGCTGAAGCCTGCATCTGTTATACCGGGGATATCCTTGACAGCAGCAAGAAAAAATATAACCTTGATTACTACATCAAGCTCGCCAAAGAAATAGAAAAAACCGGAGCCCATATCCTGGGCATTAAAGATATGTCGGCTCTCCTGAAACCCCATGCAGCCTACCGGCTGGTCAGCGCCTTGAAAAACGAGATCGGAATTCCTATTCATCTCCATACCCACGACACCACGGGTAATGGTGTAGCAACTGTTCTTATGGCTGTGGAAGCGGGGGTGGATATTGTAGACACTGCCTTCAACAGCATGTCAGGCCTAACGAGCCAACCAGCCATGAATTCTATTGCTGCAGCGCTTAAAAATATGGAGAGGGATCCGCGCCTTGAGCTGAAGGGAATCCAACAGATATCGGACTACTGGGAAGCGGTGCGACCGGTCTATGGCAAGTACGAGTCCGGCTTGAAATCGGGATCGGCTGAAATCTACAAATATGAGATTCCCGGAGGGCAATACTCCAACCTTAAGCCTCAGGTGGAAAGTTTCGGTCTCGGGCATAAGTTCACCGAGATTAAGGAAATGTATAAGACAGTCAACGAGATGTTGGGGGATATCGTGAAAGTCACTCCGTCCTCGAAAGTCGTAGGAGATTTCGCCATATTTATGGTCCAGAATCACCTTACCCCAGAGAATATTTATGAGAAAGCGGAGAATATGGCCTTTCCTGATTCGGTCGTATCCTATTTCATGGGTATGATGGGCCAGCCGATGGGAGGATTCCCGGAGAAACTCCAGAAGCTGGTCCTAAAGGGAGAAAAACTGATAACCGAACGTCCGGGCGAGTTGCTCCCAGATGAGGATTTTGACAGTATCGCCAAGCACCTGAGAGATAAATTTGAATTTGAACCAACTAAGCAGGATATCCTGAGCTATGCTCTGTATCCGGAAGTGTTTGAAGGATTCTTGAAAATTGTAGCCGAATATGGAGATCTGAGCAGACTCGGAAGCGACGTGTTCTTCCATGGCCTTTCCGAAGGAGAAATCATCGAGGCTGAGGTTGCAGAAGGAAGAAGTCTAATGATCAAGCTTCGTTCTATTGAGAAACCGGATCTGGAAGGATACAGAACTCTGGTGTTTGAAGTCAACAGGAACAGAAGGGAAATCAAAATCAAGGACAAGAACTGGAGCAGCATCAACCTTCTTAGCCGGTCGGGAGAATACAGGTTGACGGAGATGGCAGACCCTGAGAATAAGAATGAAATCGGATCTCCTATCCCAGGGACTGTGGTGACGTTGTTGGTTAAAGAAGGAGACCAGGTAACAGAAAAGCAGCCGCTGGTGGTTGTCGAAGCCATGAAAATGGAGACAAGGATAACGAGCTCTATGGCGGGGATTGTCAGTTCAGTGAATATCAAAGAAGGGCAGCAGGTCAAGGCCGGAGAGCTCCTTATTGTTGTCAAATAAATGGTAGGGAAAAACTCGCTCTCTAAGTTAGAAGGCTCATAATTCTGGTAGAGAAACGGCAAAGAGAACCTCAGGCAAATCAAGGGTATGTCTAAGGTTCTCTTGTTATTCCACCTGAAAATTGGTTAAGAGACAATTTCTATACTGTACCGGATAAGGAGTTTCCTTGCTTATATAACAAATTGGAATGAAACTTCCTCGAATAATGAGACGGACAAATTGATAACCCAAGCCACTACCAATCAAGTTGATCCGTAGGTTGCACGTATTATACGATTGTAAAGGCTAGGGAGCTAAACCCGGAGTTTCCGGGGATTGCTGGTAGTTTATTGTGGGTAATCAAGATTTAACTGACCGGCAGCAAGAAGGAATATCACGGCAGAAACGACTGAATAGTAAAATTATGGCAATAAATAATTCGATTATCCATAAATTATCACCTTAAGAGGAATATAGAAACATACGTCGAATTTGTAAAATAATTAGAATATTGGGATGTATGAAATACTCATCAAATATGAATGGTCTATAGAGAAAGTGAATGACTAAAAGCTTGACTATTGAGGGGAGATTGGAATGGAAATTTTTGTAGCAAGGCAACCAATTTTTGATCGTAAGGAAAAGGTTTTTGCTTACGAATTACTCTTCCGTCAAGGAGTACAGAATTATTATGAAAGCATGAATGGGGATCAGGCTACAATTGACGTGATTGCGAATAGTTTCTTAACCATCGGTATGGAGACATTGACTCGGGGTAAGCGGGCATTTATTAATTTCACAACCAATTTAATTAAAGATCAGACAGCTTATTTGTTACCTACTGATCTTGTTGTTATCGAGATATTGGAAAATATTGAGCCGGATCAGGATGTCATCTTGGCTTGCCAGAAGTTGAAAAAGGCCGGATACCTCCTTGCTTTGGATGACTTCGTCTTTAAAGAAAAGTTCAAACCGCTCATTGATTTAGTGGATATTATCAAAATTGATTTCATTATTACAAGAGGAAATGAGCGCGCAAATATTGTCAAGACGCTGAGTTCACATAACATTATGTTTTTAGCAGAAAAAGTAGAAACCAGAGAAGAGTTCGATCAAGCACTACAAGCAGGGTATAGTCTCTTTCAAGGTTATTTTTTCAGCAAACCTTTTGTGGTCATAGGGAAAAATATTCCTTCATTTAAATTGAACAGTTTAAGACTGCTACAAGAGATCCACAACGTTGATTCGAATTTTGATAAGATGGAAGTTATTATTAAAGGGGATGTTTCACTATCATATAATTTGCTTAAATTCATTAACTCGGCATTTTTTGGCTTAAAGATGAAAATTATTTCCATCAAACAGGCATTAGTACTCCTGGGACTTTCTGAAGTTCGCAAGTGGGCTTCACTTGTGGCCTTGCAAACTGTGGGTAAAGATAAGCCGAGTGAACTCATCATTAGTGCTCTGGTGAGAGCTGCATTTGGAGAAGCATTGGCCCGTAAAACAAAGCTCAGACAGGAAGCCTCTAATATTTTTTTTATGGGTATGTTTTCTCTTATGGACGCATTTCTAGATCGCCCCTTGGCAGAGGTGCTGGAAGAATTGCCCCTCACACAAGAAATTAAGCAGGCTTTATTAGGAGAGAACAATCGATTTAGTCCAATTTATAATTTGGTGCTGGCTTATGAAAAGGCTGAATGGATTCACATAATGGAGTGTGTTCAGCAATTAGATCTCGATGAGTCTGAAATCTCCGGTCTTTACTTACAGGCTCTGACCATGGCAAATCAATTAGCCATATAGCTTTGCAGTGAGCTAATTTCTGGTTGTCAAGGTGTAAATGAGAACAACCTCTTTTAATTTCTATTCCTTCTACCTTCCGTCTTCAATAACTTCCACTTCTCTTTGAAATCAAAAATACCCTACGCCCCAATTGTAATAATAAATCCTCTATGTTCTTGAAGTTAAGCTACCTCAAAACATACCATGCCGGACTAGTAAATATAGTCGAGTACGCAAAAAAAGTGACTGGAATCGATAAGGAAGATCCAAGGCTTCTAAACCAACCAAGATTCTGCGTCAAATAATTATACGGTTAGGTGATACTCATATTTATCGCGTTAAAGAAATCAATAAGCGTCAATGTCCGCCGTTTTCCGCTTCGATTTTGGCTCTCAGGCTTATATTCCTCACCGTCCCAAGGGCGTCGAACTTAATTAAGTAGGCAGCTTTGTCCCGGTTGATTCCGATGACTTCTCCGGCGCCCATGATGTCGTGCAGGATACGGTCGCCGGGTCGAAAAGGGAACTCAGAAGACTTCGCTTCCATTAGCTTCTCGCTGCTGTCGATATGCCAATTTGATTCCTTGACCAGACCTTCATCAAGTTCTGCCGTATAAACAAGCAGGTCTTTGTCTACATTGAAAATGAAACGGGACGGATATCGATACGAGCCGTCCAAGTTCCGTCCCGCGGCATCAGTCAGGTACAAAGCTTTTTCGGCACGCGTGAAGGCGACAAAAGCCAGCCGCCGCTCTTCTTCCATGGCTTCAAGCGTCGCGGTCTTTTTTGAGGGGAACACGCCTTCCCCAAGACCACAAAGAAACACATAGGGAAACTCCAAGCCCTTCGCCGTATGGATAGTCATCAGCTTAACCGTATTCTTGTTGGAAGCTGTATCGGTATTGGTCAGCAGCCCGATATGAGACAAATAGTTTTCCAACGTGTTTTCCTCGCCGCTTGTGGTCTCGAATTCATAAACCGATTGTTTGAGCTCGGCCAAATTGTCCAACCGCTCCTGACTTCCTTCCGTCCGGAGCATTGCCTCATAACCGCTTTGGTCAAGGAGCGAATTTAACAAGTCGGAAACCGGCACATTCTGATAACCTGTAGAAAAACCCTCGATTAGTTCGAGAAATCCCTTGGCCTTCGTGCCCTTGAAAATTTCATAGTCGATTGTTCTTTCGAGAGCGCTGTAAAGGGAGCATTGATTTTGGGAGGCATAATCTTTCAAAAATTTCAGGCGCCGCACGCCGATGTTGCGTTTCGGCAGGTTAGCTACCCGCAGGAAGGACAGGTCGTCCTTATAGACAATGAGCCGAAGATAAGAGAGAGTATCCTTGATCTCCATTCGTCCAAAAAATTGTACGCCGCTATAGATCGTATAGGGGAGTTTTTCTTTCAGAAATACCTCCTCCAGCGTACGGGAGATGAAATGGGCGCGATAGAGGATTGTCACGTCGCTTAGCTTGGCGCCCTGATCAACCAGTTCATGGATTTGAAGCGCGATCCATCCGGCCTCCTCCGCCGTTGTTTTAGCATGATGGTAAACAACCGGAACCCCGCCCGGTAACGTAGGCAGCAAGAGCTTATGGATGCGTTTTTTGTTGTTTCCGATTAAAGAATTCGCTGCAGCGAGAATCTGCGGTGTTGAGCGATAATTCTCCATCATCATGATGGTGCGGACCTGCAGGAATTCCTGGTCAAAGTCCAGTAAATATTTCAGCTTGGCACCGCGCCAGGTGTAGATCGTCTGATCCGGATCGCCCACAATAAAAAGGTTTTTGTGATAAGCACACAGCACCTTCATCAGCCGATACTGCAGCTCGTCAATATCCTGATACTCGTCGATCATGATGTATTCCAGCCGCTGCTGCCACTTCAGCCGAATCGCTGCGTCCACGCTGAAGATGTGGAGTACATATTTAATCAGGTCATTGTAGTCGAGTCCGAAACATTTCTTTTCCTGATACAGGTATCCCCAGAAGATGATGTCCTCCGCTTCTATGGCATTCAAATATTTGAGCTGCAGCTCTTCAAGAGAAAGAGAGACCATAAATTTGTAGTACTCCGGATCTTTAAACAACTTGCGGATTTCGATCATGTCTCTCGCTTTAGCGAAAGTCATATGCCGCAAGGTGAGGCCGCGTTCTTCATAAATGATCTTCAGCATGTCGTTGATATCAGAATTGTCAAGAACCAGAAAGCTTTTCGGATAGTGGACAGCGTTGCTGTCCTCCTGCAAAACAGTCACACAGAAGCTGTGGAAAGTACTGATATAGCCGGTATCGTTGTCGCCACAGAGCCGGCGGATGCGATGCTTCATCTCATGGGCGGATTTATTGGTAAATGTGACGCAGAGGATGTTGGACGGCATAATGCCAATCTCATTGACAAGATAGGCAAACCGATGCGACAGCGCGCGGGTCTTACCTGACCCCGCACCCGCAATTACGCGTATGAAGCCTTCTGTGGCAGTTACTGCTTGTCGCTGCTGTTCATTAAGTCCCGCCAAGATGTCACTCAACCTGTTAGTCACCGCTTTCTTTGACTCAATTCAATAATACTTTTGTTTAATCGGTGCAAGCAAACAAAATTAAGCTTGACCATCGAACGTGCGTTTGTTATTTTATTATACATTACTTTGAAAGAACCATCCATAACTTAAACCCTTTGCTTGAAGGTCTTCAGTCTGCTTCACTTCTCAATTTAATTCCCAATTTAGGCATGGAAAGCATTATATTTGGAATGCCTAAAGCCGAGTTTTGAGGAATGCAAACAAATATATTTTGGAAGGAGAAAATAATATGAGTATCACTAACGAAATTTTAAATTGCATCCATGAGCGGAGGAGTACGCGCCGCTTTACGGACAAACAACTATCACCGGAACAACTGGAGGCTATACTGGATGCCGCAATATGGGCGCCTAGCGGCGGCAACAGCCAAAGCTGGCTGTTTACGGCGATTCAGAAAAAAGATGTGCTTCATCATTTGAACGAACTTGTGCGTGAAGGATTTCAACATTGGGTTCCTGATGACGATTACCCCGGCAAGCTAGCTATGAAGGAGCATTCCCAGAAGGAAAGCTATAACTTCTATCACCAAGCGCCGACGCTCATTATTGCCTCCAATCGCCCGAATTACGAAAATGCCATGGCCGATTGTGCTCTGGCGCTCCAGAATATTTTCCTTGCGGCTCAGTCGTTGCAGTTGGGAAGTTGTTACATCAACCAACTTCACTGGCTTCGGGATGATCCCGGTGTCCGAGCGTATCTGCTTGAATTGGGCATCCCCAAGGAGCATACGATCTGCTCTTCTGCGGCTATCGGTTTTATAGGTGCAGAATCCACTGCGCCTATTCGTAAAGGCGGCACGATAAACATTATCCGCTAATTAACGTAGTATCAGGATGGCGGGAAGCGTCGATTCACTTCTTTGTCCTCCACGGCGGTAAATTTTCTTGGAAAGTAACCTCTGTGATGCCTTATCACAAAGAAACATTTTGAGTTATCCCAATATGTAAACAAGCTTAGAGATGATTTTCCTCCTTCACATTAACTGATAAATCATTGGGTGCTAAACCAACGCTTAATAGTTTACCTATATCAATTTCTAGTAGGTCGGACAGTTCCGAGAGCAGAGAAACATCAGTACATTATAAGGGGTCCTGTTTGCCTAGTGGGAATTTTACTAACCGCCGCTATGAAATCAGTTTTTAAATAACTTGCTGGAGGGTTGGGAGCTATTGAAAGCATCGATATCCCTCGAATTGTGTTAAGTACTTTTAGATTTAGTTATTGACTTTTTCAAGCGCATGAACTAGAATAACAAAAATTAAATATATTATGCTATGAAGAAAAAGAGTACCGGTTTTAATATGCACAGAGAGAAGATGGTTGGTGAAAATCTTCGTGAAGAAAACAGGGAAGCCATTTCTGAGCTGTTTAGCCGAATGATATCTGTCCAGTAAGCTTTACGGAGTTCCGACCGTTATAACGGAAGCGGCATT